>ERZ779942.162-NODE-162-length-55142-cov-29.2793_pt1 | contig 55142 bp, 64 predicted proteins | sample MGYA00511941_ERZ779942 | MGnify/ENA primary metagenome ERZ779942 (study PRJEB29588, sample SAMEA2148265) | human gut metagenome | biome: human gut; feature: human-associated habitat; material: faeces | place: Denmark | collected 2008/2010 ... | reverse complement strand
GCACCACCCCGTCAGTAGCTGAACAGGAGGGACAGCTGATAGAAACAGAAGCCACTGGAGCACCTCAAAAACACCATCATACACTAAATCAGTAAGTTGGCAGCATCACCACTAGAGCAAGATGGCTACATGGTGGGGGATCATCGTTGCGCGATCCTTATGCTCCTCGACAAGGCTGGAAACCAACTATGGGATGTACCCGTGCACAGAATGAAGATGTAGATGAGTTGTGTAAGAAAGTGACAAGTTGGATGTATTCGCATCCTGGAGAGAGAATTAGATATGAACGTTTTAAGACACGTTAATGCGATTAACATGGGAGTGTGCATTCTAATTTGGGTTATTGGATGTGCAAATGCTAAAGTTCTTAAACGATGTATATTACCCGCTCCTGATGGTGGCGTAGAAAAACTATCAAAACCCAACTTACATGGAGTAATTAAAAAAGTTGATTTGAACACAAATGAAGCGGAAATTAAAATAAAAGAGGGGGGGGCAGTGAGTTTTATTTTTAATGAGGAAACATTGTATTTTACTGTTTTTGGTGGGGATTTTATTATGGATGATTTAAAAAAAGTAAAAAATACGGAAGCATGGGTATGGTATAAAAATTGCGATAGTAAAAATAAAAATGTGGCAGTTGAACTTCTTCAAATCTACGAATTGCATCAATGAAAAATATAGTTAAATAGAGGAGGTTATTAATAGCAGGAAAAGCATCACGTGATGCTGATTTTTTGCACTAAATAATTCGCGCTAATGTTCAATAGTTAATATATCCCTCATCAGGGAAAGATCACCGGTGTGCCGTAGGCACAAAGATGCAAAACGGGACGTTTTGCATGTAATAAGCATAAGCTTGTGAAGAGATGGTGGCAGGCCCACCGGGATCTGCTGTCGGAAGTCGGTCCCAAACAACCCCGGCTGCTGTGGTAAAGAGCCATGGTAGTGAGCGCAGGGGCAGGGAAAGATCACGTAACGCTGATTTTTTGTACTAAATAATTCGCATTTTATGTTTAAAAATTGAGATATTCCTCATTACCTGAAGCTGTTTTTTATTGCTTATACATGATCAAATACTCCTTACATAATTAAGGAGAACAAAATGGAACTTAAAAAATTGATGGAACATATTTCTATTATCCCCGATTACAGACAAACCTGGAAAGTGGAACATAAATTATCGGATATTCTACTGTTGACTATTTGTGCCGTTATTTCTGGTGCAGAAGGCTGGGAAGATATAGAGGATTTTGGGGAAACACATCTCGATTTTTTAAAACAATATGGTGATTTTGAAAATGGTATTCCTGTTCACGATACCATCGCCAGAGTTGTATCCTGTATCAGTCCTTCAAAATTTCACGAGTGCTTTATTAACTGGATGCGAGATTGCCATACTTCAGATGATAAAGACGTCATCGCAATTGATGGAAAAACACTCCGGCATTCTTATGACAAGAGTCGCCGCAAGGGAGCGATTCATGTCATTAGTGCGTTCTCAACAATGCACAGTCTGGTCATCGGACAGATCAAGACGGATGAGAAATCTAATGAGATTACAGCTATCCCAGAACTTCTTAACATGCTGGATATTAAAGGAAAAATCATCACAACTGATGCGATGGGTTGCCAGAAAGATATTGCAGAGAAGATACAAAAACAGGGAGGTGATTATTTATTCGCGGTAAAAGGAAACCAGGGGCGGCTAAATAAAGCCTTCGAGGAAAAATTTCCGCTGAAAGAATTAAATAATCCAGAGCATGACAGTTACGCAATGAGTGAAAAGAGTCACGGCAGAGAAGAAATCCGTCTTCATATTGTTTGCGATGTCCCTGATGAACTTATTGATTTCACGTTTGAATGGAAAGGTCTGAAGAAATTATGCGTGGCAGTCTCCTTTCGGTCAATAATAGCAGAACAAAAGAAAGAGCCAGAAATGACGGTCAGATATTATATCAGTTCTGCTGATTTAACCGCAGAGAAGTTCGCCACAGCAATCCGAAACCACTGGCACGTGGAGAATAAGCTGCACTGGCGTCTGGACGTGGTAATGAATGAAGACGACTGCAAAATAAGAAGAGGAAATGCAGCAGAATTATTTTCAGGGATACGGCACATTGCTATTAATATTTTGACGAATGATAAGGTATTCAAGGCAGGGTTAAGACGTAAGATGCGAAAAGCAGCCATGGACAGAAACTACCTGGCGTCAGTCCTTGCGGGGAGCGGGCTTTCGTAGTAATACCCCGACTCTCCCCGTCCTTAAACACAACCCCCACTCACCACAACCTAAACTCATCCGCATCCTGCCATGCCGGAAACTTTTCTCTATATTCCCGCAATGCTGCCATCGACAGCTCCGCATCAATGCGCGTTGCCTGATGCGCGTCGGCAGTAGCGATAATCTCTCCTTGCGGATTAATCACCCGGCTGTCACCGCGATAATGGCAGCCGTTGCCATCGCTGCCGACGCGATTGCATCCCGCCACATACGCCTGATTCTCAATCGCGCGGGCCGTCAGCAATGCCTGCCAGTGCAGAGAGCGCGGAGCAGGCCAGTTGGCGACGTACAGGGCGAGGTCATAATCGTTGAGATTGCGCGACCACACAGGAAAACGTAAGTCGTAGCACACCAGCGGCAAAATACGCCAGCCGCGCCATTCCACAATCACTCGCGCATTGCCCGCTTTATAATGTAGATGCTCATCTGCCATGCGGAACAGATGACGCTTATCATAAAAATGTACCGTGCCGCCCGGCTCAACCAGCAAAAAGCGGTTAACCGAACCAGACTCCGTTTGTAATGCAACACTGCCTGCAATCAGCGCATTGCACTGCTGCGCCTTAGCTGTCATCCAGTTCACTACGTCATCTTGTGCTAGCGACGAAGCTGCCGCTTCCATGGCAAAGCCGCTGGTAAACATCTCCGGTAGAACGATCACATCGCGCCCGGTAATACCTTCCAGTTGACGATCAAAATGACGCAGGTTGGCAGGACCATCCATCCACACCAGTGGTTGCTGCAAAAGCGTAATCTTCAAACCAGGCACGGTGTACAACTCCTTTATGCGAAGGGTTTTATAACTTTAACACCTTATCAGGCAGTTGCCTTAGCGCAGAATAAATTGATAACAAATGCTGATATTGGAAATATCTGATTTGCAAATTATCGTGTTATCGCCAGGCTTTAGGAGGTTAATAACATGGGCAGGATAAGCTCGGGAGGAATGATGTTTAAGGCAATAACGACAGTCGCCGCTCTGGTCATCGCCACCAGTGCAATGGCGCAGGATGATTTAACCATTAGCAGCCTTGCAAAGGGCGAAACCACCAAAGCTGCATTTAATCAGATGGTACAAGGGCATAAGCTGCCTGCCTGGGTGATGAAAGGCGGTACTTATACTCCCGCACAAACCGTAACGTTGGGAGATGAGACGTATCAGGTGATGAGCGCGTGCAAACCGCATGACTGTGGCTCGCAACGTATCGCTGTGATGTGGTCCGAGAAATCTAATCAGATGACGGGGCTGTTCTCGACTATTGATGAGAAAACGTCGCAAGAGAAACTCACCTGGCTGAATGTGAACGATGCGCTTTCGATTGATGGTAAAACGGTGTTGTTCGCGGCGTTGACCGGCAGCCTGGAAAACCATCCGGATGGCTTTAATTTTAAATAATTAGCGGATAAAGAAACGGAGCCTTTCGGCTCCGTTATTCATTTACGCGGCTTCAACTTTCCGCACTTTCTCCGGCAACTTTACCGGCTTCGTCGCCAGCTCTTCCGGATCAAAGTCATCAACGTTAATACTGCGCAGACGGCTTTCTTCAGCTTTCACCAGAATAGCGGCTTCATCTTTATCAATCAGCCCCTTCACCAGCGCGTTGTGCGCCAGTTCATCCAGACGGGTAAACGGCAGGTTTTTACCCAGCTCTTTACAGATCCGCTGATGAATTGGGTCGGCGGCAATCACATCCACCAGCGCCTCTTCCAGCAAGCCAACCGGATTATGCTCGCTCGGCGTCAGGTACTGACCGCGACCAATGCGGGAACGGGTGGCGTTCGGCACTTGTAAAATCTTCGCCACTTTATGATCCAGCTTGTCAGAAGGTGCCAGATAATGACGTCCGGTCGGGAAGATCACCACATTCAGCAGCCCGGCAACCACGCGGTTCGGGAAGTTTTGCAGTAAATCATCCATCGCCTGTTCAGCCTGATACAGCGCATCTTGTACGCCCCAGTGCACCAGCGGCAGGTCGGCTTCATTACGGCCTTCGTCGTCATAACGCTTCAGCACGGCAGAGGCGAGGTAGAGCTGGCTTAAAATATCCCCCAGACGGGCCGAGATGCGCTCGCGACGTTTCAGGCTGCCGCCCAGCACTGCCATCGAGACATCAGAAAGCAGGGCGAGGTTGGCGCTCAGGCGGTTCAGGTGCTGATAGTAGCGTTTAGTGGCATCGCCGGTTGGCGTGCTGCTGGTTAAACCGCGCGTCAGGCCCAGCCAGAAGCTGCGAACTTTGTTGCTACCGACGTGACCGATATGTTTGAACAACAGTTTATCGAACGCGTTGACGTCATTGTTCTTCGCCGCTTCCATCTCTTCCAGCACGTACGGATGGCAACGAATCGCTCCTTGTCCGAAGATCATCATGCTGCGGGTCAGAATGTTAGCCCCTTCAACGGTGATGGCAATCGGTGCGCCCTGGTAAGCACGCGCCAGGAAGTTGCTTTGCCCGAGCATAATGCCTTTACCGCCGGTAATATCCATCGCATCAATAATCGACTGCTGCCCGCGGTGGGTACAGTGATACTTAACGATAGCCGACAGCACGGCAGGTTTTTCGCCGAGCATAATGCCGTAGGTAATCAGCGATGCCGCAGCATCCATCACGTAGGCATTACCGGCAATACGCGCCAGCGGCTCTTCAATCCCTTCCATCTTACCAATAGAGATTTTGAACTGACGGCGAATGTGAGCATACGCGCCGGTTGCCAGCGCTACCGATTTCACGCCGCCGGTTGAGTTGGAAGGCAGGGTGATGCCGCGGCCTACCGAGAGGCACTCCACCAGCATCCGCCAGCCTTGCCCGGCCATTTTCGGCCCGCCGATGATGTAATCGATCGGCACGAAGACATCTTTACCGCGCGTCGGTCCGTTCTGGAACGGTACGTTCAGCGGGAAGTGGCGACGACCAATTTCCACGCCCGGCGTGGTGGTTGGGATCAGCGCACAGGTAATGCCTAAATCTTCTGCACCGCCGAGTAATTTTTCCGGGTCGGAGAGTTTAAACGCCAGCCCAAGCACGGTCGCAATCGGTGCCAGCGTAATGTAGCGTTTGTTCCAGGTCAGACGCATCCCCAGCACCTGCTGGCCCTGCCATTCGCCCATGCAGACAATCCCGGTGTCCGGAATCGCGCCCGCATCGGAACCCGCTTCCGGGCTGGTCAGTGCAAAGCAGGGGATCTCCTGACCACGCGCCAGACGCGGCAGATAGTGATCTTTCTGCTCGTCAGTGCCGTAATGTTGCAACAGTTCGCCCGGGCCTAATGAGTTTGGCACGCCGACGGTAATCGCCAGGATCCCGCTCACGCCGGAGAGTTTTTGCAGCACGCGAGACTGGGCATAAGCCGAGAACTCCAGCCCGCCGTACTCTTTTTTGATGATCATCGCGAAGAAACGATGCTCTTTAAGGTACGCCCACAACTCCGGCGGCAGATCCGCCAGCTCATGGGTGATCTGGAAATCATTCGCCATCCGGCAGGCTTCTTCTACCGGGCCGTCGAGAAACGCTTGCTCTTCGGCGGTCAGGCGCGGCTGCGGATAGTTATGCAGCTTTTTCCAGTCCGGCTTGCCCTGGAACAAGTCGCCCTCCCACCAGGTGGTGCCCGCATCAATCGCTTCTTTCTCAGTGCGCGACATCGGCGGCATCACCTTACGGAAACCGCGAAATACCGGCGCGGAAATCATCGACTTACGCATAGGCGCAAAGTTAAATGGCACGAGGATAATGGCCAGAGGCACCAGTACCCACGCCGACCACAGACCAGCAACGCCGAGGGCGGCTGTCCAGGCGAGCAAAATCAGACTGCTGATAAATAAGCTCACGCGGTGATAGAACAACGCGCCGAGCAGGACAACCGTAGCGAGAATACTCAAAATCATCATAACGAAAAGCCCCTTACTTGTAGGAGGTCTGACCACTTGTGATGATATGGTTGTAGTGGATGTAAAAACATTTAGCAATATGTTTACAATATAATTACAACAAAGCTCACATTGTTGCTGTTTTTATCCGCACTTCAGGTCAAAAAGTCCTGGTCATAGCACCTGCCCGTACTTCTCGCTTTTGGCGGTATCCGGTACACTGCATTTTGTCTATTACATTTATGCTGAAGGATATCCTCATGTACCAGGATCTTATTCGTAACGAACTGAACGAAGCGGCGGAAACGCTGGCTAACTTTTTAAAAGATGACGCCAATATTCACGCCATTCAGCGCGCGGCGGTCCTGTTAGCAGACAGCTTTAAAGCCGGTGGCAAAGTGCTTTCCTGCGGCAACGGCGGTTCCCATTGCGACGCTATGCACTTTGCCGAAGAGTTGACCGGTCGCTACCGTGAAAACCGTCCGGGCTACCCGGCGATTGCTATTTCTGACGTTAGTCATATTTCCTGCGTCGGTAATGATTTCGGTTTCAATGATATTTTCTCCCGCTACGTTGAAGCGGTAGGTCGCGAAGGCGATGTACTGCTGGGGATCTCCACCTCCGGTAACTCTGCAAACGTGATCAAAGCGATCGCAGCGGCGCGTGAGAAGGGAATGAAAGTGATCACCCTGACCGGTAAAGACGGCGGCAAAATGGCTGGCACGGCGGATATCGAAATTCGCGTACCGCACTTTGGTTATGCCGACCGCATTCAGGAGATTCACATTAAAGTGATCCATATCCTGATCCAGTTGATTGAAAAAGAGATGGTTAAGTAAGTCTGGCGTAGGCCGGATAAGACGTTTACGCCGCATCCGGCATTTGTGCGCTGATGCCTGATGCGACGCTGACGCGTCTTATCATGCCTACAAATCTGTACGCGAACCGTAGGCCGAATAATGCGTTCACGCCGCATCCGACCTGAAAATTCTTAAATCAATCTTCGCCGGGGGCCATGCGCTCCCGCTGTTGTGGAGGTTACCCATGTGCGAATTGCTCGGGATGAGCGCCAACGTCCCTACCGATATCTGCTTTAGTTTCACCGGGCTTGTACAGCGTGGTGGTGGAACCGGGCCACATAAAGATGGCTGGGGCATTACCTTTTACGAAGGTAAAGGCTGTCGCACATTTAAAGATCCACAACCCAGCTTTAATTCCCCCATCGCCAAACTTGTCCAGGACTACCCGATAAAATCCTGTTCGGTGGTGGCTCATATTCGCCAGGCTAATCGGGGCGAGGTGGCGCTGGAAAATACTCACCCGTTTACCCGCGAGTTATGGGGGCGTAACTGGACTTATGCCCATAACGGGCAACTGACGGGCTACAAATCACTGGAAACCGGCAACTTCCGCCCGGTCGGTGAAACCGACAGCGAAAAAGCCTTTTGCTGGCTCCTGCATAAATTAACGCAGCGTTACCCGCGCACGCCGGGCAACATGGCGGCAGTGTTTAAATATATCGCCTCACTGGCGGATGAACTGCGGGCGAAGGGCGTTTTCAACATGCTGCTTTCGGACGGTCGCTATGTAATGGCGTATTGCTCGACTAATTTACACTGGATCACCCGCCGCGCGCCGTTTGGCGTGGCAACGTTGCTGGATCAGGATGTGGAAATCGACTTCAGCTCGCAGACCACACCGAATGATGTGGTCACGGTGATTGCAACACAGCCGCTGACGGGCAATGAAACCTGGCAAAAGATTATGCCAGGCGAATGGCGCTTATTTTGCCTCGGGGAGCGTGTAGTTTGATGCCAGTTGTGGCTGCACAACTTCGTGGCTTAACGGCTTGCTGACCACGTAACGACCATTGACCACAGAAACGGTTGGTGGCTTACGGGTTTGCTCAAAGTAGTCGTAACCCGGCTTCAGCTGCTCCCAGAAGTCCTTAAAGTTGGAATATTTATGGCGCTTCATATTGGCGTCGGTCATGCGGAACGGGTAAATACTCACTTGCACGCTCGGCTGACCAAACACCAGCGCACCAGTAACGAACTGGAATATCTCATCAATACCCTGATTGGTCATTGCGTAGCAGCCGATGGAAACACAATCGCCGTGGATCATCAGGTATTTCCCTTCATAACCATGCGCACGGTCATAGGCATTGGGGAAACCAATATTAATCGCTTTGTAGTAACGGCTGTCTGGTTTTAACTGATTACGCTGGACGCTATAAAACCCTTCCGGGCTTTTGAAATCGCCCTGACGCTGTTTTGGCCCTAAGCCGCCGGAATATTTACAGATTTTATAGCTGTCGAGCAGTTGATATTGCTCGCCCATTTTGACGTAGAGATCGAGCGTACGTTCTTCCTTGAAGATCTGGATGTAGACAGGGGATCCCATCAACTGCTGCTTATACTCTTTGCTCACTGGCGTGGTCGAGCTACTGCTGCCCAGCAAACCGGCAAACGAAACGCACGGGATCAACAACATCGCAAGAATTAATGCGATTTTACGCATACTGCTTATTCCTTGATAAAACGGTTACACACGCCAGGACGGCAAAATAGATCCCAAATCGGAATAGTCTGGATTTGGAAGGCTCACATTATCACCAAAAGAGTTTTACGCAAGCCTGTCGGCGCAGGGTTTACAAATTTCATCGGCAGCGTGCTTTACCCAAAGAGCGCCGCGTGAGTTCCAGTTCTCTCAAATCGTAAAAGTTTATCGGTAAGTTTGTAAATCAGGATCCAGTCCGGTTCGACATGAGCATCGCGATAACCTTTCCATGAACCTTGCAGCGGGTGGTCTTTATAAACAGCTGGAAGCGGTAAAGCATTATTGATAAGAAGCGTCATAAGATATTTCAATTTATTCATATCCTTATGACGCTTTTGTGCAAGTTTTACATCCTTTGAAAATTGTCCCGAGTATTCAATATCCCTTTGAATCATATTTAAATTCCTAATTTATCAAATAAATCATCGGCGTCTTTGGCCTTATGAACATCAACGCCAGCTTCGCTGTTTTTGATTGATTGAATGGTTAATTGATTAGGCTCGCGTAAATCAAACGGCAATGCCTTTTCACGCGCGACCTTTGTGAGGGTTATGCGAACCAGGTCAGAGATGGTCAGCCCCATCCCGGCCAGTACGTCCGCCGCCTGATTCTTCAGATCTTCATCGATTCGGGCGCGAACAAACGCGTTAGCAGCCATTGGGGGATCTCCTGTGCTGTATATTTATTCAGCTTGAATTGTAGCTCAAATGAGCAACAGCGACAATCCATGAGTAATTTAATAAACGGATGTTTTTACATAATTAACTGAAATATATTTATTAATTTTATAATAATGGTTTATTAAGTTTGTTCAGGTACGGGCCGGGATACACTGTAACATCAATGCATGACCAGCCATTATTGAGAATGTCTTTGCCGTCGATTCCCTCTTTTGTGTTGTCGGGATTACTGTTGCTTTGCTTGCCGTTTTCTTCATTTGCCTGCGCCACCACATCACATATCTCTTTCAGCTACGCCGCCCGCCAGCGGATGCAAAACCGTGCGCGTTTATTAAAACAGTACCAAACCCATCTGAAAAAACAGGCCAGCTACATTGTGGAAGGCAATGCCCAAAGCAGAAGGGCGCTGCGCCAGCACAACCGGGAGCAGATAAAACAGCATCCAGAATGGTTTCCTGCGCCGCTCAAGGCGAGTGACAGACGCTGGCAGGCGCTGGCGGAGAACAATCACTTTTTAAGCAGCGACCATCTGCATAACATCACCGAAGTGGCGATTCACCGTCTGGAGCAACAGCTTGGCAAGCCTTACGTCTGGGGCGGCACGCGGCCCGATCAAGGCTTCGACTGTAGCGGGTTGGTTTTTTATGCCTACAACAAGATCCTTGAGGCGAAGCTCCCGCGCACGGCCAATGAGATGTATCACTATCATCGGGCAACGATTGTGGCGAATAACGACCTGCGCCGGGGAGATTTGCTGTTTTTCCATATCCACAGCCGCGAGATAGCCGATCATATGGGCGTGTATTTGGGCGATGGGCAATTTATCGAGTCGCCACGTACCGGCGAAACCATTCGGATAAGCCGATTAGCCGAACCTTTCTGGCAGGACCATTTTTTGGGCGCGCGCAGGATTTTGACGGAAGAGACGATTTTGTAGGCCGGATAAGGCGTTTACGCCGCATCCGGCGGTTGTGCGCAGATGCCTGATGCGACGCTGACGCGTCTTATCATGCCTACAAATCTGTGCGTTTTTGCGAGCCGCTTTCCTGTTATTCCATCACCTCATTGCCGACCTTTCCTTTTCTTCTTACCGTTGAGAAAAAGGAGTCGCCATGTCTGAATATCGTCGTTATTACATCAAGGGGGGAACCTGGTTTTTCACGGTGAATTTACGCAATCGTCGAAGCCAACTCTTGACCACCCAGTACCAGATGCTCCGTCACGCCATTATTAAAGTTAAGCGAGACAGGCCTTTTGAAATCAACGCCTGGGTCGTTTTGCCAGAGCATATGCACTGTATCTGGACATTACCTGAAGGCGATGATGATTTTTCCTCGCGCTGGCGGGAAATTAAAAAGCAATTTACCCATGCTTGTGGATTGAAAAATATCTGGCAACCACGTTTTTGGGAGCACGCCATCCGCAATACCAAAGATTATAGGCATCATGTTGATTATATTTATATAAATCCAGTAAAGCATGGTTGGGTAAAGCAAGTGAGTGATTGGCCATTCTCAACGTTCCATCGCGATGTCGCGCGAGGGTTATATCCCATCGATTGGGCGGGGGACGTAACGGATTTTAGTGCCGGGGAGCGTATCATTTCATAATTGTGCGCAGATGCCTGATGCGACGCTAGCGCGTCTTATCATGCCTACAAACTTGTGCCGGATCGGTAGGCCGGATAAGGCGTTTATGCCGCATCCGGCAGTTATGCGCAGATGCCTGATGCGACGCTGGCGCGTCTTATCATGCCTACAAACTTGTGCCTGAACGGTAGGACGGATAAGGCGTTCACGCCGCATCCGGCAGTTGTGCACCAATGCTGGATACTTACATCAACGCCCCCATAATCTTCAACTCCAGCTCATCCGGCACTTCGTTATACGACAGCACATGCAGCCCCGGCGCAAACAACCTTGCATAACGCGCCAGCAAAGGGCGCAGCTGCGGTGGCACCAGCAGCACCGGGTCTTTCCCCGCCGCTTTCATCTGCTCTTTCACCTGTGGCATCGTGCTCTGGAACTGGTTGAGCATATTCGGGTCCACCGGCACGCTGTCGAGCATCACTTTCCCGCCCTGTTGCGCCTGATTCACCACGTTGGTCAGCAGATTTTCCAGCTCATTATTCAGCGTATACACCGTCAGCTCCTGCTTGCGAACGAACGGATGGGTAATGCTTCGCCGCAGCGCCAGGCGCACATCAGCTGCCAGCAGAATATGATCTTTGGTCACCGCGCTACTGGCGACCAGCACGGTGGCGATGGTGACGATATCGCGCAGGGAAACGCCTTCGGTCAGCAGCGCCCGGTACACTTTCAGCAACTGGCTGTAATTGAGCGCCGCGCTTAAATCTTCCGCCAGGCGCGGTGCCATCGACGCCAAACGGTTATGCAACTGCGTAATATCATCATAGTTAAACAAATCAGGAATATAGCTGCGCACAATCTTGTTCACATGGGTAGCAATCACGCTGGCGCTGTCGATCACCTGATACCCCATATTCAGCGCCTTCGCCTTCTGCGCAGGCTGGATCCAGGTGACCGGCATCCCATACGCCGGGTCGTTCCCCAGCACGCCGTCAATCTCGCCGTAGGTTTCGCTGGAGGGCAGGGCCATCAGTTTATCCGCCGGAATATCCGCTTCATCAGCCTTAATGCCGTTGATGAAAATAGCGTACTGGCTGGGCTTAAGGCGGAAGTTTTCCCGAATGCGGATCTCCGGCAGCAGCACGCCGTTGCCGTCAGAAATCACCTGTCGCACGCCGCGAATACGCTGGGTGAGCGGGTTGCCCTGGGCTTTGTCCACCAGCGCCACCAGCTTGTAGCCGAGGCTTAAGCTGATGGGCTCGATCAGCGGAATGGTTTCCCAACTGACCTGTTGCTCGCTGGTTTCGGTGATGGTGCGGGTCAGCGTTTCGAGACTTTTCTCTTCCGCTTCCGCCGCCTGCGGGCGTTTGCTCATCCGCCAGCCGGTAAAGCCAAGCAGGGCGCTGAACAGCAAAAACGGCAGATGCGGCATTCCCCCCCCCCCCGCCAGCACAAACATAATCCCGGTAGCGGTGTAGAGCACCGACGGGCTTGCCAGCAGCTGGTGGCGCACGTCATGGGCGATATCGCCGTTGTCGCTGACGCGGGTGACGATAATCGCCGCCGCCGTGGAGAGCAGCAGGGAAGGGATCTGCGCCACCAGGCCGTCGCCGATGGTCATCAGCACATACTGCTGGAAGGCAGCATCGGCGCTCAGGTTGTATTTGAAGATCCCGATACAGACGCCGCCGATCAGGTTGATCGCCAGAATCATCATCCCGGCGATGGCGTCCCCGCGCACAAACTTCGATGCCCCGTCCATCGCGCCGTAGAAATCGGCCTCGCTGGCAACATCTTTACGCCGGGTTTGCGCCTGCGCCTGGTTGATCAATCCGGCGTTAAGATCGGCGTCAATCGCCATCTGTTTGCCGGGCATCGCGTCTAAGGTAAAGCGGGCAGAAACCTCGGAAATACGCTCGGCCCCTTTGGTGACGACAATAAAGTTGATTGTCAACAGCGTCAGTAAATCCGAGCGTGAAAGCATTATCGCCGCGCTGCACGGGCAGTCGATTTTCAGTGGCGGCGGATTGTCGCCGTTAAATAAAATCAGCCCGTCTCATCCGCCAAAACCTGCCACCGTGGCGGTGCCGGAAGAGACGGAGAAAAAAGCGCGAGACGTCAACGAGAAAACAGCGCTGCTGAAGAAGAAATCCGCCACCGAGCTTGGCGAGCTGGCAACCAGTATCAACACCATTGCCCGTGATGCGCATATGGAAGCGAATCTGGAGATGGAGATTGTTCCCCAGGGATTGCGCGTGCTGATTAAAGATGACCAGAACCGCAATATGTTTGAACGCGGCAGCGCGAAGATTATGCCGTTCTTTAAAACGCTGCTGGTGGAGCTCGCGCCAGTGTTCGACTCGCTCGATAATAAAATTATTATTACCGGGCATACCGATGCGATGGCCTACAAAAACAATATCTACAACAACTGGAACCTTTCGGGTGACCGCGCGCTTTCGGCTCGTCGGGTGCTGGAAGAGGCCGGAATGCCGGAAGATAAAGTGATGCAGGTAAGCGCAATGGCGGACCAGATGCTGCTGGACGCGAAGAATCCGCAAAGTGCGGGTAATCGGCGCATCGAGATTATGGTGCTGACCAAAAGTGCGTCCGATACGCTGTATCAATACTTTGGTCAGCATGGGGATAAAGTGGTGCAGCCGCTGGTGCAAAAGCTGGATAAGCAGCAGGTGCTTTCGCAGCGAACGCGCTAAATGCTGAATCTTTACGCATTTCTCAAACCCTGAAATCACTGTATACTTTACCAGTGTTGAGAGGTGAGTAATGCGTAAAATCATTCATGTGGATATGGACTGCTTTTTCGCCGCAGTGGAGATGCGCGACAATCCCGCCCTGCGCGATATCCCTATTGCTATTGGCGGCAGCCGCGAACGTCGGGGGGTGATCAGCACCGCCAATTATCCCGCGCGTAAATTTGGCGTACGTAGCGCTATGCCGACAGGGATGGCGCTCAAATTATGCCCGCATCTCACCTTGCTTCCGGGGCGCTTTGACGCCTACAAAGAAGCCTCAAATCATATCCGCGAAATCTTCTCGCGCTACACCTCGCGTATTGAACCGTTGTCACTGGATGAGGCTTATCTCGACGTCACCGATAGCGTCCATTGCCACGGTTCTGCGACCCTCATCGCCCAGGAAATCCGCCAGACGATTTTCAACGAGCTGCAACTGACGGCGTCTGCGGGCGTGGCACCCGTAAAGTTTCTCGCCAAAATCGCCTCCGACATGAATAAACCCAACGGCCAGTTTGTGATTACGCCGGCAGAAGTTCCGGCATTTTTACAAACCTTACCACTGGCAAAAATCCCCGGCGTCGGCAAAGTCTCGGCGGCAAAACTGGAAGCGATGGGGCTACGAACCTGCGGTGATGTACAAAAGTGTGATCTGGTGATGCTGCTTAAACGCTTTGGCAAATTTGGCCGCATTTTGTGGGAGCGTAGTCAGGGGATTGACGAGCGCGACGTTAACAGCGAACGGTTGCGAAAATCCGTCGGCGTGGAACGCACGATGGCGGAAGATATCCACCACTGGTCTGAATGTGAAGCGATTATCGAGCGGCTGTATCCGGAACTTGAACGCCGTCTGGCAAAGGTAAAACCTGATTTACTGATTGCCCGCCAGGGGGTGAAATTAAAGTTCGACGATTTTCAGCAAACCACTCAGGAGCACGTCTGGCCGCGGCTGAATAAAGCTGACTTAATCGCCACCGCGCGTAAAACCTGGGATGAACGCCGCGGCGGGCGCGGTGTGCGACTGGTGGGGCTGCATGTGACGTTGCTTGATCCGCAAATGGAAAGACAACTGGTGCTGGGATTATGATGTATACTATTATGTCTATTCTGGTGTGCATTATTATGAGGGGATCACTGCATGCATCGAATTCTCGCTGAAAAATCGGTCAATATTACTGAGTTACGTAAAAACCCAGCTAAATACTTTATTGATCAACCGGTTGCGGTTCTTTCTAATAATCGCCCCGCAGGATATCTCTTAAGTGCCAGCGCATTCGAAGCGTTAATGGACATGCTTGCTGAACAAGAGGAGAAAAAGCCCATAAAGGCGCGCTTCCGTCCAAGTGCTGCAAGATTAGAGGAAATTACACGCCGAGCTGAAAAATATCTTAATGATATGACGGATGATGATTTCAATGACTTTAAGGAATAAGGATGCGGGTATTCAAAACAAAACTTATTCGCCTGCAACTTACAGCAGAGGAACTTGATGCGTTAACGGCGGATTTTATTTCCTATAAGCGTGACGGTGTTTTGCCAGATATATTTGGTCGCGATGCACTCTACGACGACTCGTTTACCTGGCCATTAATCAAATTTGAGCGAGTTGCTCATATTCATCTGGCAAATGTGAATAATCCATTTCCGCCACAGTTGCGCCAATTCAGCAGAACGAATGACGAAGCGCATTTGCTATATTGTCAGGGTGCGTTTGATGAGCAAGCATGGTTGCTCATTGCCATTCTGAAACCTGAACCTCATAAACAGGCTCGAGATAACAACCAAATGCATAAAATTGGGAAAATGGCAGAAGCGTTTCGCATGCGTTTTTGAATTTATATTATGAATAACATACAAATAAGAGACTATCAGCCTGGCGATTTTCAGCAACTATGCGCTATTTTCATTAGAGCGGTTACGATGATCTCCAGTCAGCATTATTCACCACAACAAATTGCCGCCTGGGCGCAGATTGACGAATCTCGCTGGAAGGAGAAACTCGCGAAATCACAAGTGCGGGTTGCCGTCATTAATGCACAACCGGTTGGTTTTATTACCTGCGTTGAACGTTATATCGATATGTTATTTGTTGACCCTGAATACACCCGCCGCGGGGTTGCCTGCGCTTTGTTAAAACCTTTGATTAAGTCTGAATCCGAACTTACGGTGGACGCCAGCATAACCGCAAAACCCTTTTTTGAACGTTATGGTTTTCAGACAGTTAAGCAGCAGCGCGTTGAATGCCGGGGAACGTGGTTTACTAATTTTTATATGCGATATAAACCGCAATATTAAATCCAGCTTGCAATGAAAATAACGCCCGCCTGGTATGTGCGCGTTTTCTTATTCCACAAACTGCAAGGAGGTAAATCATGACAAATCCTTTATCAATGACTCTTTGCAGACCTTTCCAGGATTAATTCTTTTTTTCTTGCCCTGGATTCGTCTGCCATTTCCTGATTTTTATATTTATATACTCTAAATAATTCGAGTCGCAGTACATGCAACTTGAAGTATGACGAGTATAAATGGAATGGTACATGGGCAAATATATTCGTCCCTTATCCGATGCGGTATTTACCATCGCATCTGATGACCTGTGGATCGAGAGTTTAGCGATCCAACAATTACACACCACGGCAAATTTACCCAACATGCAGCGCGTAGTGGGGATGCCAGATTTACACCCCGGACGCGGCTACCCGATTGGCGCAGCGTTCTTCTCTGTTGGTCGTTTTTACCCGACAAGACGTCGCTGTAACGGTGCTGGAAACAGAAACGGGCCGCTACTCTGACACGCTGCGTTCGGCGCTGGTTTCTCTGGATGGCGATAACGCATGGGCATTAAGCGAAAGCTGGTGTGGCACTATTCAGTGGATTTGTCCGAGTCCGTATCGGCCTCATCATGGGCGCAAAAACTGGTTTCTGGGCATTGGGCGTTTTACCGCTGATGAGAAGGAACAATCGGATGCAATCCGTTATGAGACGCTGCGTTCGTCGGGGCCGGGCGGTCAACATGTCAATAAATCCGACTCGGCGGTACGCGCCACGCATCTGGCATCCGGTATTAGCGTGAAGGTTCAGTCAGAGCGCAGCCAGCATGCTAACAAACGGCTGGCGCGATTGCTGATTGCCTGGAAGCTGGAGCAGCAGCAACAGGAAAATAGCGCGGCGCTGAAATCGCAGCGGCGAATGTTCCATCACCAGATTGAACGTGGCAACCCGCGACGGACATTTACAGGGATGGCTTTTATCGAAGGATAATGAAGGATGAAACTGCCGGAAGGCGATTAAACGCCATCCGGCAGCAAATCAAATAATTACTTCGCCGGAATTTCTTTCAGCAGTTCAGTCAGCAGTGTCCAGTAATGACCTACGCTTTTGATGTGAACTTGCTCATCCGGAGAGTGTGGACCGGTGATAGTTGGCCCGATAGAAACCATGTCCATTTCCGGATACGGTTTTTTAAACAGACCACATTCCAGGCCCGCGTGGATAATCTGGATGTTCGGCGTCTTGTTGAACAGGCGCTGATAGGTTTCACGTACCAGATGCATCACCGGAGAATTAGCGTCCGGCTGCCAGCCAGGATATGCGCCTTTCGCTTCGGTTTTCGCGCCAGCCAGTTTACCCAGCGAATCCAGCATGCTCACCACGTAGTCTTTACCGCTGTCGATCAGTGAACGGATCAGGCAGTGAATTTCTACGTTATTGTCAGTCATGGTCACCACACCGACGTTCAGGGAGGTTTCGACCACACCTTTTGCCACGTCGGAATTGCGGATCACACCGTTCGGGGTGGCGTTCAGCAGACGAATAAAGGTATCGCGAGATTTCGCAATCAGAGCAGCTTTATCGTTCGCTACAGAGTCCAGCAACAAGGCCAGATTCTTCTCTTTCTCTGCCAGCTCGTTTTTCAGGATGTCCTGATAGGTATTCACCAGAGATTTCAGGGCGTCGACTTTATCAGCTGCGACAGCAATGGTCGCAAAGGCTTCACGCGGGATGGCGTTACGCAGTGTGCCACCGTTGAAATCGATAAGGCGCAGGTCCAGCTCTTCCGCATGACCCGCCAGGAAGCGCACCAGCAGTTTGTTGGCATTACCCAGGCCAACGTGGATTTCACCGCCGGAGTGACCGCCTTTTAGACCTTTTAAGGTTAACTTGAAGGTTTCAAAGCCAGCTGGAACCGCTTCACGATCCAAATGCAGGTTGGAGGTGAAGTCGATACCCCCCGCGCAACCCATGTAGATTTCACCTTCTTCTTCGGAGTCGGTGTTAATCAGAATATCAGCCTGCAACCAGTTGCTCTGTAAGCCGAACGCACCGTCCATACCGGCTTCTTCGGTCATGGTCAGCAGCACTTCCAGCGGGCCGTGAACCACGTTTTCGTCAGCCAGAACCGCCAGCGCAGACGCCATACCAATGCCGTTATCTGCACCCAGCGTGGTGCCGCGCGCTTTAACCCATTCGCCATCAATATAAGGCTGGATAGGATCTTTCGTGAAGTCATGCACGGTGTCGTTATTTTTCTGCGGCACCATATCGAGGTGGGCCTGCAAGACGACCGGTTTACGATTTTCCATACCTGCGGTGGCAGGTTTACGAATCAGGATATTACCTACCTGATCGCGTTCGACATGGAAACCTTTCTCTTTTGCCCAACCAACAATGTATTCAGCGAGTTGCTCTTCATGATAGGACGGGTGAGGAATAGAACAGATTTTGGCAAAAATATCCCACAGCGGCTGTGGAGATAATTGAGACAGTTCAGACACGTTAAGTCTCCTTGTCGATCACCCGCAAAACAGTATTGCAGGTCACAGGGTTAGCAGAAAATGTTGTCAACACAAGACAGGCTTGCGAGATATGTTTGAGAATACCACTTTATCCCGCGTCAGGGAGAGGCAGTGCGTAAAAAGACGCGGACTCATGTGAAATACTGGTTTTTAGTGCGCCAGATCTCTATAATCTCGCGCAACCTATTTTCCCCTCGAACACTTTTTAAGCCGTAGATAAACAGGCTGGGACACTTCACATGAGCGAAAAATACATCGTCACCTGGGACATGTTGCAGATCCATGCACGTAAACTCGCAAGCCGACTGATGCCTTCTGAACAATGGAAAGGCATTATTGCCGTAAGCCGTGGCGGTCTGGTACCGGGTGCGTTACTGGCGCGTGAACTGGGTATTCGTCATGTCGATACCGTTTGTATTTCCAGCTACGATCACGACAACCAGCGCGAGCTTAAAGTGCTGAAACGCGCAGAAGGCGATGGCGAAGGCTTCATCGTTATTGATGACCTGGTGGATACCGGTGGTACTGCGGTTGCGATTCGTGAAATGTATCCAAAAGCGCACTTTGTCACCATCTTCGCAAAACCGGCTGGTCGTCCGCTGGTTGATGACTATGTTGTTGATATCCCGCAAGATACCTGGATTGAACAGCCGTGGGATATGGGCGTCGTATTCGTCCCGCCAATCTCCGGTCGCTAATCTTTTCAACGCCTGGCACTGCCGGGCGTTGTTCTTTTTAACTTCAGGCGGGTTACAATAGTTTCCAGTAAGTATTCTGGAGGCTGCATCCATGACACAGGCAAACCTGAGCGAAACCCTGTTCAAACCCCGCTTTAAACATCCTGAAACCTCGACGCTAGTCCGCCGCTTTAATCACGGCGCACAACCGCCTGTGCAGTCGGCTCTTGATGGTAAAACCATCCCTCACTGGTATCGCATGATTAACCGTCTGATGTGGATCTGGCGCGGTATTGACCCACGTGAAATCCTCGACGTCCAGGCACGTATTGTGATGAGCGATGCTGAACGTACCGACGATGATTTATACGATACTGTGATTGGCTACCGTGGTGGCAACTGGATTTATGAGTGGGCCACCCAGGCGATGGTGTGGCAACAAAAAGCCTGTGCGGAAGAAGATCCGCAACTCAGTGGTCGTCACTGGCTGCATGCGGCTACGTTGTATAACATTGCTGCCTATCCTCATCTGAAAGGAGATGACCTGGCCGAGCAAGCGCAGGCTTTGTCAAACCGCGCCTATGAAGAGGCCGCTCAGCGTCTGCCGGGCACGATGCGGCAGATGGAGTTTACCGTACCCGGCGGTGCGCCCATCACCGGCTTTTTGCATATGCCGAAAGGCGATGGCCCGTTCCCGACAGTATTAATGTGTGGTGGTCTGGATGCGATGCAGACGGACTATTACAGCCTGTACGAACGTTATTTTGCGCCGCGCGGCATTGCGATGCTGACTATTGATATGCCGTCGGTGGGCTTTTCTTCAAAATGGAAGCTGACCCAGGACTCCAGCCTGTTGCATCAGCACGTCTTAAAGGCGCTGCCTAACGTACCGTGGGTGGATCACACTCGCGTCGCGGCCTTTGGTTTCCGTTTCGGCGCTAACGTTGCCGTGCGTCTGGCATACCTTGAATCGCCGCGTCTGAAAGCGGTTGCCTGTCTTGGTCCGGTAGTTCATACCCTGTTGAGTGATTTTAAGTGCCAGCAACAGGTGCCGGAAATGTATCTTGACGTTCTGGCGAGTCGTTTGGGGATGCATGATGCTTCCGACGAAGCGTTGCGCGTGGAGCTGAATCGCTATTCATTAAAAGTGCAAGGATTGCTGGGACGTCGCTGCCCAACGCCAATGTTATCGGGCTACTGGAAGAACGATCCGTTCAGCCCGGAAGAGGACTCACGCTTAATCACCTCATCATCTGCTGACGGTAAATTATTAGAGATCCCATTTAACCCGGTGTATCGGAATTTTGACAAAGGTCTTCAGGAAATCACAGACTGGATCGAAAAACGTTTGTGTTAAAAATTTGCTAAAATTTGCCAATTTGGTAAAACAGTTGCATCACAACAGGAGATTGCAATGACGTTACCGAGTGGACACCCGAAGAGCAGATTGATCAAAAAATTTACCGCACTAGGCCCGTATATTCGTGAAGGTAAGTGCGAAGATAATCGATTCTTTTTCGATTGTCTGGCTGTATGCGTCAACGTGAAACCGGCACCGGAAGTGCGTGAGTTCTGGGGCTGGTGGATGGAGCTTGAAGCGCAGGAATCCCGTTTTACCTACAGTTACCAGTTTGGTCTGTTCGATAAAGCAGGCGACTGGAAGAGTGTTCCGGTAAAAGACACTGAAGTGGTTGAACGACTGGAGCACACCCTACGTGAGTTTCACGAGAAGCTGCGTGAACTGCTGACGACGCTGAATCTGAAGCTGGAACCGGCGGATGATTTTCGTGATGAACCGGTGAAGTTAACGGCGTGAGTGAAATGTGCCGGATGTATCACATCCGGCAATATCCATTAAAACTGATAGGTCATGCCAACCGCGACAATATCATCATTATTAATATTCAATTTGTTATCGCTATCCAGTTGGTTGATTTTATAATCAACAAACGCTGACATATTTTTGTTGAAATAATACGTAGCACCGACGTCGATATAATTGACCAGATCTTCATCACCGATACCTTCAATATCTTTCCCTTTCGATAAGACATAACCCAGCGATGGACGCAGACCAAAGTCAAACTGGTATTGAGCGACCGCTTCAAAGTTCTGTGTCTTATTGGCAAAGCCGCCAGTTATTGGCGTCATTTTGCGTGTTTCAGAATAGAAAGTTGCCAGATAAATATTATTGGCATCGTATTTCAGACCTGTTGCCCATGCTTCTGCACGCTTGCCTGTGCCACGGCTTTGCAGGTTCTGCTCGTTGGTGCGATCTGAGTTGGTATAGGCCCCACTAATGGCGAAATCGCTGCCGCCAAAGTCATATGTCAATGACGTACCGAAGCCATCGCCGTTTTGCTTTTTAACGTCGCGGTTTTCGTTTTTCCCTTGATATTGCAGGGTTAAGTTCAGGCCATCGATAACGCCGAAGAAGTCGGTGTTCCGATACGTCGCCAGACCGCTGGCGCGTTTGGTCATAAAGTTGTCGGTCTGCGCCGAGGAATCGCCACCAAATTCCGGGAACATATCGGTCCAGGCTTCCACGTCATACAACGCCCCCAGGTTACGACCATAATCGAAAGAACCCAAATCTTTATATTTCAACCCGGCAAAAGCGAGACGCGTTTTTTGCTGTGCAGTATCACTCTCTGCTTTATTACCGGCAAACTCTGCTTCCCAACGACCATAACCAGTCAGTTGATCGTTAATTTGTGTTTCGCCTTTAAAACCAAAACGGATATAACTCTGGTCGCCATCTTTACTGGCGTTATCACTCATATAATGCATGGCTTTAACTTTGCCATAGACATCCAGTTTATTACCGTCTTTATTATATATTTCTGCAGCCTGTACAGATGCAGATGCCACAATGCCCATCACCACTAATGCCAGAGTGCTCTTTTTCATTTTCATTCCTGATTTTAATTAACGCGCGAATATTCAGCGGGAGAGTCCCGTTGAAAACAGGAAAGTTTTTAACCTGAGATTGTTAAAGATATATTACAGATTAATAATATTCTTAAAATGTGGTAATTTATTAAATCTGTAATAAAAGCGTAAACAACTGCCGCTAGGCTTGCTGATCCCGCGCAACAAAACGCCATGCTTTGCTCGCAGATGGTTGGCAACCGACGACAGTCCTGCTAAAACGTTCGTTTGATATCATTTTTCCTAAAATTGAATGGCAGAGAATCATGAGTGACAGCCAGACGCTGGTGGTAAAACTCGGCACCAGTGTGCTAACAGGCGGATCGCGCCGTCTGAACCGTGCCCATATCGTTGAACTTGTTCGCCAGTGCGCGCAGTTACATGCCGCCGGGCATCGGATTGTTATTGTGACGTCGGGCGCGATCGCCGCCGGACGTGAGCACCTGGGTTACCCGGAACTGCCAGCGACCATCGCCTCGAAACAACTGCTGGCGGCGGTAGGGCAGAGTCGACTGATTCAACTGTGGGAACAGCTGTTTTCGATTTATGGCATTCACGTCGGGCAAATGCTGCTGACCCGTGCTGATATGGAAGACCGTGAACGCTTCCTGAACGCCCGCGACACCCTGCGAGCGTTGCTCGATAACAATATCGTTCCGGTAATCAATGAGAACGATGCTGTCGCTACGGCAGAGATTAAGGTCGGCGATAACGATAACCTTTCTGCGCTGGCGGCGATTCTTGCGGGTGCCGATAAACTGTTGCTGCTGACCGATCAAAAAGGTTTGTATACCGCTGACCCGCGCAGCAATCCGCAGGCAGAACTGATTAAAGATGTTTACGGCATTGATGACGCACTGCGCGCGATTGCCGGTGACAGCGTTTCAGGCCTCGGAACTGGCGGCATGAGTACCAAATTGCAGGCCGCTGACGTGGCTTGCCGTGCGGGTATCGACACCATTATTGCCGCGGGCAGCAAGCCGGGCGTTATTGGTGATGTGATGGAAGGCATTTCCGTCGGTACGCTGTTCCATGCCCAGGCGACTCCGCTTGAAAACCGTAAACGCTGGATTTTCGGTGCGCCGCCGGCGGGTGAAATCACGGTAGATGAAGGGGCAACTGCCGCCATTCTGGAACGCGGCAGCTCCCTGTTGCCGAAAGGCATTAAAAGCGTGACTGGCAATTTCTCGCGTGGTGAAGTCATCCGCATTTGCAACCTCGAAGGCCGCGATATCGCCCACGGCGTCAGTCGTTACAACAGCGATGCATTACGCCGTATTGCCGGACACCACTCGCAAGAAATTGATGCAATACTGGGATATGAATACGGCCCGGTTGCCGTTCACCGTGATGACATGATTACCCGTTAAGGAGCAGGCTGATGCTGGAACAAATGGGCATTGCCGCGAAGCAAGCCTCGTATAAATTAGCGCAACTCTCCAGCCGCGAAAAAAATCGCGTGCTGGAAAAAATCGCCGATGAACTGGAAGCACAAAGCGAAATCATCCTCAACGCTAACGCCCAGGATGTTGCTGACGCGCGAGCCAATGGCCTTAGCGAAGCGATGCTTGACCGTCTGGCACTGACGCCCGCACGGCTGAAAGGCATTGCCGACGATGTACGTCAGGTGTGCAACCTCGCCGATCCGGTGGGGCAGGTAATCGATGGCGGCGTACTGGACAGCGGCCTGCGTCTTGAGCGTCGTCGCGTACCGCTGGGGGTTATTGGCGTGATTTATGAAGCGCGCCCGAACGTGACGGTTGATGTCGCTTCGCTGTGCCTGAAAACCGGTAATGCGGTGATCCTGCGCGGTGGCAAAGAAACGTGTCGCACTAACGCTGCAACGGTGGCGGTGATTCAGGACGCCCTGAAATCCTGCGGCTTACCGGCGGGTGCCGTGCAGGCGATTGATAATCCTGACCGTGCGCTGGTCAGTGAAATGCTGCGTATGGATAAATACATCGACATGCTGATCCCGCGTGGTGGCGCTGGTTTGCATAAACTGTGCCGCGAACAGTCGACGATCCCGGTGATCACAGGTGGTATAGGCGTATGCCATATTTATGTTGATGAAAGTGTAGAGATTGCTGAAGCATTAAAAGTGATCGTCAACGCGAAAACTCAGCGTCCGAGCACATGTAATACGGTAGAAACGTTGCTGGTGAATAAAAACATCGCCGATAGCTTCCTGCCCGCATTAAGCAAACAAATGGAGGAAAGCGGCGTGGCATTACACGCAGATGCAGCTGCGCTGGCGCAGTTGCAGACAGGCCCCGCGAAGGTGGTGGCTGTTAAAGCGGAAGAGTATGACGATGAGTTTCTGTCATTAGATTTGAACGTCAAAATCGTCAGTGATCTTGACGATGCCATCGCCCATATTCGTGAACACGGCACACAACACTCCGATGCGATCCTGACCCGCGATATGCGCAACGCCCAGCGTTTTGTTAACGAAGTGGATTCGTCCGCTGTTTACGTTAACGCCTCTACGCGTTTTACCGACGGCGGCCAGTTTGGACTGGGTGCGGAAGTGGCGGTAAGCACACAAAAACTCCACGCGCGTGGCCCAATGGGGCTGGAAGCACTGACCACTTACAAGTGGATCGGCATTGGTGATTACACCATTCGTGCGTAAATAAAACCGGGTGATGCAAAAGTAGCCATTTGATTCACAAGGCCATTGACGCATCGCCCGGTTAGTTTTAACCTTGTCCACCGTGATTCACGTTCGTGAACATGTCCTTTCAGGGCCGATATAGCTCAGTTGGTAGAGCAGCGCATTCGTAATGCGAAGGTCGTAGGTTCGACTCCTATTATCGGCACCATTTAAATCAATAAGTTACACATCATTAGTACCTTCCTTATTTTTTGACTGGGACAAATTTGGGACCGATGGGTTCAGGATCGAGTCTATTTGCCGTGCGTGTTCGGTAAGGTGATTAGGTGCAAGGTGAGCATATCGACGAACCATTTCGATAGACTCCCAGCCTCCCATTTCCTGTAACACTGACAACGGGACTCCGGCTTGAACCAGCCAACTTGCCCAGGTGTGTCTCAAGTCGTGAAATCTGAAATCATCAATACCAGCCCGTCTCAGCGCCGCTTTCCAGGCTGTGTTTGCGTCATACCGCATCTTCCTTACTGTTGGCGCTTTCGTTCCGTCTGGTTTGGTACAGCTTTCCTTGTACACAAATACCCAACGGTGATGATTCCCGATTTGTTTTTTCAAAACGCGACATGCAGTATCATTCAGCGCAACGCCGATTGCGCGGTTTGATTTACTCTCTTCCGGGTTTATCCATGCCACCCGGCGCTGCATATCTATTTGTTGCCATTCAAGGTTGATGATGTTCGAGCGTCTTAAGCCTGTTGCCAGTGCAAATTCAACAACAGACTTTAATGGCTCCGGACATTCATCAATCAGCCTTTGTGCTTCATGGGGCTCCAGCCAGCGGATCCGTTTATTCTTTGGTTGAGGCACTTTAATAATTGGTGCCTTATCCAGCACTTTCCATTCACGCTCTGCGGCTCTTAGTAGGGCCTTTATAAATGAAAGATGCGTAGCCTTCGTTGCAACGGACGCTGGTTTTGGCGTGTATTCTGGAACAGGTTTCCCTTTTTTTCTGCATGCTTCTGCCCTGAGTTTCCAGTTTTCCTCATGACGCCGGTTCGTCATTTTCTGCATTGCTGAATAAATTTTTGATTCAGTAATGTCTCTTAGTTGCATTCCTGCGAAATGTTGAAGCCAGAATCCGATCCGGCTTTTGTCATCGTCCAGTGATTTTTTATGTGCTTTCTCTTCAAGCCACCTGACACACGCTTCCTCGAACGTTATATCAGGTATTTCACCAAGTTTGCTGACCCGCCATGCTTCAGCCTTTAGCTTGTCATGGAGTTCTGTCGCCTGCCTTTTGTCCTTTGTTCCAAGAGACTGTTTAAATCTTTTACCGTTCGGCAATGTGAAACTGGCGTACCATATTTCACCTCTGCGGAAGAGTGACATTTTCTTTCCTCTGTTATGCCATCACCCGCGCTCACCTGGACAGTATGCAGCGGAGACTGAAGAGCCGCAATGCAGGCTTGTCGTGTTGTGAGGTAAGGAGATTTATTCTTAGTGGGATCTTTGCGTGTTGCCTGAAGACGCCCTGTGCGTATCCAGTTAATGGCAGTCGGTCTGGATATCTTGAGAAAATGACAGGCCTCATCGAGTGTGAGGCTGTATGGCTCCATTATTTCACCTCTTGCTGTGACATTGTTGAGAAATGGATACCAGCTCGTTGCTGCCAGACGATCCAACCGAGAGTCATATCCCATGCCATGTATTCGTTATCGCCGTTTTTTGCTCTCCGACGATCTACTAAGTCACCAAAACGCTTTTCCATGAATAATTCATAAGCTTCGCGTTCATCTGGTTCTACTTCCAGAGATAGGAGTGCGATTTCATAAGCACGGCGCTCAATATCGTCTCGCACGTCAAGGCTGCTGATACGCTCTTTAATTTCTTTAATCAGTTCTTTGTCGGTAAAAGTGGTCATTATGCTCCAGCCTCCGGTGCTTTTGGCATTACTGCCCAGTGAGTGATATTGACGTTTTCAAGGTCCCCGACCTGAAATGTCCACTGCCATTCTCCGGTTTCTTTTTGTCCCCAGGTGTACCAGAGAGAACGCCAGCCAATTAGCCAGCCTTCTCCGTTAGCATCGAATAACAAAACACTTTCATTTGCTGGTGGCAGTTCAGTTGACACTGGTATTACTTTGTTTTCCTGTGCTGCACATTTAGCTTCAAGCGCATCGAATTTACGCACCAGGTATTCAGCATCCGTTTCATTCACTTTCAGATCTCGCGGTACACATCTCCCACGAAGAAACCCTTCCATTTCGAAAACATTCATGCGCATTTGCGTAACTCCGATAATTCGTTAAAGCGTTCCATAAACATCCCGTAGGCATGGCCTGGAGCCAGTGGAATCACGTTGAACATCTCTGTTGCCGGGATACCTTCCAGCACAGGCCAGAAAGAGCCATCATCAAGCCCGAGATCGCGGCGTTCGGTTGCCAGCATAATGAGATCGGCATATTTCACTGGCGTGCTCATAACAGGAGGTAACCCGTATTTCTCACGGATTACGGCGTCTATTTTTTCTTCCATCCGTTTATAGTCAGGAAGAAGTCGTTTCAGTGGTGCGGGAATGTCCTGGCAATACGCTTCTGTTGCATCATGCATTAACGCTTCAAAAGCAAATTCCTGCGGCACCAGCTGGCTGCAAAGAACCGCATGTTGGGCGACGCTGTAGAAGTGTGAAAGATGTCCTGCAAAGCGACAGATATTTGAAAGGGAAACCGCGATATCGTTAATAACGATGTCGTCTTTATTTATCTTGTCATAATAAAAATGCTTCCCGGAAAAAGTTTTAATAAATGACATTTCGTTCTCCACTTTATATGCGCTGCACCGCGCTGAATTCGGGTAAAAGGAATCCCGCACCATCCGGCGATTATTGAGTCAATTACGTTTCCATAAATGCCCCCGCAGGGGCATTTGCAGTAATGAAATCAGGCGGTGAAAGTACCAATAAAGGTTTCTACTTTGCTGTCTTTGAATTTCTCAACAAACAGATCACGAAATTCGTTAGCCATATCTTCCTGCACCGCTTCCAGCTGAATAATGCGCAGAACCAGTACCGGACGATCGCCAGTGATAATGCTGAGGCGTAATTTAAATGGACGTTCTTTCAGACCTTCAAACGGAACGCATTTAAATTCAAATGTCACTGGCATAATGTCTTTGGTCTTCGCTTCGACAGATTCCATCAGGGAGCGTTTGCCGCTGAAGTCATTATCTTCAAAATCAGCGGTCTGGTTTGCTTCAATCGTGATTTTACGGACTGCCGCAGCCGCTTTTGTTGCCTGAATAGCGTCACCATTAGCATCAAAGCCCACAAGGTAGTCGGCCCAGTCTTCAATCCATTCTGCCAGTGACTTCTGGGAGTTACGCTCGCCGTTAACAGACAACAGGGCAGAGAGCGGTGCTGTCTTTTTCAGTTTGAGAGTGGCGGTGTTATCTGCGTGACCTGGTTCATCAATAGTACCCAGGTTAAGTACACTGACGGCACGCATATTATCAGCATCGATAAAGCAGCGGGTGCCTTCATCTGCAAGATCTTTAGAATAACGGGTAAAGTCATCGATGCTGGCAGTGGAAAGCGCACCACGGAAACGGAAGCGATTTAAATTAAATTTTTCCAGATCATGAATGCGGAAATTCTCAGGCAATGCCACAGCATCGGCACCAATCTTACTGATAATTTCATTAACACCCTGAGCAGAAATAAGGGCATGGATTTGATTAATTGCGGTTGCGTCTAAGTTCTGAGACATAATAAGTCCTCACTATATAAAGATATTCAGTGATGAGATAAATAATCAGTTAATTAAGAACGATATTAATGACCTGCTGCGCGTAGTTTTCCGTCAGGTTCACCGGCAAGAGTCAGTAATTGTCCCTGGTCTTCCTGCAGAATAGTCAGGCGACCACCGCGATTGACATACATCGGCGTTTCGGTGGTGTCTTCTTCGGAAATTTTCCCGCGGTTAGTCGGGCGAACATATGAGAGTTTGTGTTTGATTTTCACACGGTTCTCATCAAATGGTTCGATTTCCAGGTTGAGCGAGACCTTACCTTTGGTTTTCGTATTCATCACACCGGAAGCGACTTCACTGAGAACAGCGCCGATTTTGGTTTCAAATACGCCGCCGTCCAGCTCCCCGATAAATGCCTGCACATCAGTACTGCGTTCGCTAGCCATTTTGCTGCTCCTCATCATATCGACCCTGCAAGGTCGGTTGGTTTCTCCACAAAACAGAGAAGAACACCTGCGGTGGCAGCCGCCAGGATGGATTGGGTTATGAGCCCGTCGGCCGGTGATGCTCTTCTCTGTTTTGTAAAAAGAGCGGTACCAGCCGGAAGCAAGTGTACAAACTGGTACCGCTAAAGCAGTGGCTGTTGTGGTGACCGGTGCTGATCTCCGGCTTGCGGTTATTTCAGACTCTCACGGGCGTTTAATTGCCCCGCCGAACAGCTCTTTTCCGCAATAGCTGCAATGTCTTTCGCGCATCAGCCTGCGCATTCACCACAACGCTGAGAGCACTTAGCCAGTTACGGCACCACACTTTGTCGCGGTTCCATAAATGCCCTCATCGTTGCACCCTGGTCTCTTCCCAGGTGTCAAACCGAACCGCCACGCTGGTTAGGCGTCTTATCAGCATCATCATTGACTTGCACATTCCGGCTACCTGGTTTGTTTGCCCGAGCAAGGAGTGGATTGTCCCCTTTAACGTCCCCAGACCGCTAACGACGCATGTGCCATACGCCGTGTTACAACCAAATTTTGTTAGTACCTTGTTTGTTTGTCTGGAAAGAAAGATAAAATGAAGTTGCGCATTATGCAAGTGTTTTTGTTGCGAGATATGCAATTTAAAGGGTAATGAAAAGCCACCTTTGGGTGGCTAATTGATGAGGAGGTAAGGGTTAATTGTGTCGCTTAAGGGTTTGTGACTGGCTGATTAAGACCTTTCCAAAGACCATAAACCGGTGTTCATTTTCGCTGGTAATTCCCCATTCACGGTAAATCTGGTTATCAGAAATCACCAGTAGTTTGTCAGGTATCATTTGCAGTCGTTTGACATAAATTTTATCATCAAAACCAAATACATAGATACCATCTCCATCAAACTGATTGATACTGACATCAACGAAGATGAGATCTCCTGGCTCAATGGTTGGACACATACTGTCCCCACGAACGTTGATAACTTTAATGTGATTGGCTGGTCGTCCGCCAAACATCGATACAGCATTATCAGTTCTGTATTCAATGGCATGAATCACATCAATGACATCACCGCCCTGGATAAGGCCATTTCCCGCACTGGCACTGACATCCAGCATTTCAATACGGAATACATCCTTCACCTGCGCAACATCCTCACTAATACTGTTTTTACATACAGTATTACTTTTGACGTCTGAGGTAAAGAGATCAGCAATATCAACACCTAAGCTCCTGGCAATATTACTCAGGGCTTGTTCAGTGAATTGTTTCTGCTTACCTGTTTCCAGGCGTGAGATATTCGCCGCATCCACTCCTATTGCTTCAGCGAGATCGGCGATTTTCATGTTCTTCGCCTGGCGAAGTTGTCTGACTCGGTTTCCTATGTTCATGCGTTTATTACATTTCTTTATTGCGCGTTAAGCAAATCAACTTGCGCAAAATATTTGCGTGAAATAATATGCTCATCACGCAATATGTGGAGGTAATATGCAATCACCATTACGGAATGTGCGTAAGGCGCACGGATTTACTTTGCAGCATGTTGCTGCTGGCGTTCAGGTCAATCCAGCGACGCTGAGTCGTATTGAAAGACTGGAACAAATTCCATCTATCGATCTTGCAGAACGTCTGGCCAATTTTTTTAAGGGTGAAATCAGCGAAATGCAGATTCTTTATCCGGCACGTTTTCAATCTAGCCAAAACCAGAATGGGTTTAAACCACAGGAACAGGAGGTAAGCCGTGGGTAATCATCACTGGAAAGTGGAAAAACAGCCTGAGTGGTACGTGAAAGCTGTCAGAAAAACTATCGCGGCGTTGCCGGGGGGTTACGCTGAAGCTGCTGAGTGGCTGGATGTAACAGAGAACGCATTATTTAACCGCCTTCGTGCCGATGGCGATCAGATTTTCCCGCTGGGATGGGCAATGATTTTACAACGTGCTGGTGGCACTCACTTCATTGCCGACGCTGTGGCGCAGTCTGCAAATGGCGTCTTTGTGTCTCTTCCTGACGTCGAGGATGTGGACAATGCCGATATTAACCAGCGTTTACTGGAAGTCATTGAACAGATCGGCAGTTATTCAAAACAGATTCGTTCGGCAATCGAAGACGGTGTAGTGGAACCGCATGAGAAGACAGCAATTAACGACGAGCTGTACCTCTCAATTTCGAAGCTGCAGGAGCATGCAGCACTTGTCTACAAAATTTTTTGCGTTTCAGAAAGTAATGACGCCCGCGAGTGTGCAGCTCCGGGCGTCGTGGCGTCGATTGCTTCTGGTTGTGGAGAAACTAACGCATGAACAGTTTAACAACACACTACCGTCGCTCGCAACTGATTGCGCTTCCTGTACCGGGTGGAAAAGCGAAGGTGGAGTATTGCTATGCAGTAAATGTACCAGGTGACAGGGAAATTGTAACCCACAGCTTTGCTGAGTGGGCTGTGGGGGATTTCAACCGGCAGAAGGAGACAGTCCTTTGCGACAAGTTAACCGCTGGTTCAAAGATCACTACGGAGTGCCCGTCAGAGTCATTCGTTGGGAGCCGGAAACACAACGGGTTATCTACCTCCGTGAAGGCTATGAGCATGAGTGCTTCAGCCCGCTCGAACAGTTTCGTCGTAAATTCAGGGAAATAGAGGTCGGTCATGAGCACTAAATTAACCGGCTATGTATGGGATGGTTGCGCTGCGTCAGGCATGAAATTATCCAGCGTGGCAATTATGGCCCGCCTGGCTGATTTCAGTAATGACGAAGGTGTGTGCTGGCCATCAATTGAAACTATTGCCCGTCAGATTGGCGCGGGGATGAGTACCGTCAGAACGGCTATCGCACGGCTGGAAGCAGAAGGCTGGTTAACGCGTAAGGCGCGTCGCCAGGGTAACCGCAATGCGTCGAATGTTTATCAGCTTAACGTTGCGAAGCTTCAGGCAGCGGCATTTTCTCAACTGTCAGATTCTGACCCGTCAAAATCTGACGCATCAAAATCTGACACGTCAAAATTTGATGCGTCGAAATCTGGCAAAAAAGCGGGTTTTCACCCGTCAGAATCTGGCGGGGATCCGTCAGTAAAATCAAAACATGATCCGTCAGATAAAAAACCTTCTCGTCCGGACGCTTCGCAACCGGACACGCAGACGGCTGAACAGGATTTTTTAACTCGCCATCCTGATGCGGTTGTATTCAGCCCTAAAAAGCGCCAGTGGGGAACGCAGGATGATTTGACCTGCGCACAGTGGCTCTGGAAAAAAATCATTGCCCTGTACGAGCAGGCCGCCGAATGTGACGGCGAGGTGGTTCGTCCCAAAGAACCGAACTGGACAGCATGGGCAAACGAAATTCGCCTGATGTGTGTGCAGGATGGTCGTACTCACAAACAAATCTGCGAGATGTACAGCCGCGTCAGCCGCGATCCGTTCTGGTGCCGTAACGTGCTCAGCCCGTCGAAGTTGCGGGAAAAATGGGATGAGCTTTCCCTGCGCTTATCGCCGTCCGTCAGCACGCACACAGAAAAACGTGAAGACCCGTACTTCAAAGCCAGTTACGACAACGTGGACTACAGCCAGATCCCGGCAGGATTCAGGGGGTGATCATGAGTCTTTTGAATGACGTTCAGAAATTCATTGAAGCCCATCCGGGCTGTACTTCCGGAGACATTGCGGATGCTTTTGCAGGTTACTCACGGCAGCGCGTTCTGCAGTCAGCAAGCAAGTTACGTCAGAGTGGGCGTGTGGCTCACCGTTGTGAAGGAGATACACACAGACATTTCCCGCGCCTGACTGAGAGAGCGCAGGATCCGGAACCACAACCAGTTCGTGAAACCAGACCTGTGCGCAATTTCTATGTCGGCACTAACGACCCGCGGGTGATTTTGTGCCTGACCCGCCAGGCGGAAGAACTGGAGTCCAGGGGCTTATACCGTCGTGCTGCAACGGTGTGGATGGCGGCATTCCGTGAAAGCCACTCCCAGCCAGAACGAAACAATTTTCTGGCGCGTCGTGAACGGTGTTTACGGAAAAGCAGTAAGCGGGCTGCATCAGGTGAAGAGTGGTATCTCTCAGGGAATTACGTGGGGGCTTAATGAGTAATAAATATTGCCAGGCGCTGGCGGAACTGCGGAACAAACCAGCCCATGAACTGAAGGAAGTGGGCGATCAGTGGCGCACGCCGGACAACATTTTCTGGGGAATTAACACTCTGTTTGGCCCGTTTGTTCTGGATCTGTTTACTGACGGTGATAACGCCAAATGTGCTGCGTATTACACGGCGGAAGACAACGCGCTGGCGCATGACTGGTCAGAACGCCTTGCGGAGCTTAAAGGTGCTGCCTTTGGTAATCCCCCATACAGCCGCGCCAGTCAGCATGAGGGGCAATACATCACCGGCATGCGTTACATCATGAAGCATGCCAGTGCCATGCGTGATAAAGGCGGGCGCTATGTTTTCCTGATCAAAGCTGCCACCAGCGAAGTGTGGTGGCCGGAAGATGCAGATCATATTGCTTTTATTCGCGGGCGTATTGGTTTTGAACTGCCTGCCTGGTTTATCCCGAAGGATGAGAAGCAGGTGCCGACAGGCGCTTTCTTCGCTGGTGCTATTGCTGTTTTCGACAAGACCTGGAAGGGACCGGCAATCAGCTACATCGGGCGCGATGAACTTGAGGCATGTGGTGAGGCCTTTCTGGCGCAGGTTCGCCAGCAGGCAGAAAAACTGGTCAGGGAGATGGCGGCATGACGACGTTAACTCAATGCCAGCAGCAGGTGCTGGATATGCTGATTTCTTATCAGAAAGAACGTGGCTTCCCGCCAACCAATCAGGAGGTGGCAACCATGCTGGGATACCGTTCAGTGAATGCAGCGGTAGAGCATCTTCGCGCACTGGAGAAAAAAGGCGTCATCACGATAAAGCGTGGCGTGGCCCGGGGGATAACGCTTCATACCGCGGTGAAGGACGACGACAGCGAGGCGGTCGGGATTATCCGCGCACTGCTTGCCGGTGAGGAAAACGCAAGGCTGCGTGCAACCCACTGGTTACATGAGAGGGGCCTGAAAGTATGAAGCTGATCCTGCCTTTTCCGCCCAGCGTGAACACGTACTGGCGACACCCCAACAAAGGGGCGTTTGCTGGTAAGAGCCTGATAAGCGCGGCGGGGCGAAAATTCCAGAGCGCAGCGTGCGCAGCAATAGTTGAGCAGTTACGTCGTCTGCCGAAACCAACGTCGGCACCTGCTTCAGTGGAGATCGTGTTGTTTCCTCCGGATAACCGGATCCGCGATCTGGACAACTATAACAAGGCGCTGTTTGACGCCCTGACCCACGCGGGTGTGTGGGAAGACGACAGCCAAGTGAAAAGAATGTTGGTGGAGTGGGGACCGGTTATCCCGGAAGGGAAGGTCGAGATCACTATCAGTAAGTACGAGAAACCGGCGGGTGCAGCCGCCTGATTAAGAGGAGAAACGAAGTATGAATAATCTGATGGTCATTGATGGTATTGAAGTTCGTCGTGATGCTTATGGGCGTTACAGCCTGAACGATCTGCACAGGGCTGCCGGTTCTCTGGATAAGCATAAGCCTGCATTCTGGCTCCGCAATGAGCAAACTGAACGTTTAATAAGCGAGTTGCAGATTTGCAACTCGGTCAATATAGAGCCAGTTAACGTTATTCGTGGCGGAAATAACCAGGGGACGTATGTCTGCAAAGAACTGGTGTATGCCTATGCAATGTGGATCAGCCCGTCATTCCATCTGAAGGTGATCCGTACTTTCGACATGGTAACCAGCGCACCGGAAAAATTATCCGGACAGGCTGCTGACAAGATGCAGGCTGGCGTGATTCTGCTGGACTTTATGCGCCGGGAATTAAACCTGTCTAACTCTTCAGTGCTTGGTGCCTGTCAGAAACTCCAGGAGGCTGTTGGCTTACCGAATCTGGCACCGCGCTATGCCATTGATGCTCCTGCTGACGCGACTGATGGCTCAAGCCGTCCCACGCTGTCACTGAGTGCACTGCTGAAACAGTATGGTATCCGCCTGACGGCTAATCAGGCATATCACCAGATGGTGAAGCTGGGGATCGTTGAACAACGCGAACGATACAGCCGTACCGCGATTAACAACATCAAAAAATTCTGGTCGCTGACAGCGAAAGGCTGCATGTTCGGCAAGAACATCACCAGTCCTGCAAATCCGCGCGAGACGCAGCCGCATTTCTTCGAATCCAGATTCCCTGAGCTGTTAAAGCTGCTCGATACCGTTCATTGAGGTGACCGTGAGAGCACTACTGACCCCTGAAATTGCCCCGCGTATGGGGATCGTATTGTTCAGACCAGGTTCAGAGCTGATGCCCCTGTTTATGCAGGGGCGTGTCCTGCTGGAGCCTGAGCCGGAACGTTATTCATCTTTCGCCAGTGGTGCCGTTCCGGCGGCATCACAACCGCTGGCGGATGATCCTGCCGTTCAGGCCGTGTTCCGCAATGAGGCAGTGATCCGTCGTGCTGGTGGCGTGGAATGTCTTGAAAGCTGGTTACTTCGTGAAAAAGGCTGCCAGTGGCCTCATTCCGACTGGCACAGCGAGAACATGACCACAATGCGACACGCTCCGGGCGCAATCCGTCTGTGCTGGCACTGCGATAACCAGCTGCGCGATCAGTTCACGGAACGGCTGGAATCAATGGCAACGGATAACTGTGCCCGCTGGGTGTTGTCTGTTGTGCGTCGGGATCTCGGTTTTGATGACAGTCACGTTGTGACAATGCCGGAACTGTGCTGGTGGCTGATTCGTAATGATCTGGCGGATGCCTTACCGGAAAGTGCAGCCCGTAAGGCACTGAGATTACTGAAGCCTGTTGTGCCGTCTGTTACCCGGGAAAGTGACCTTGTGCCTTCGGTTCCTGCCACCAGCATCATCCAGGATAAGGCGAAAAAGGTGCTGGCGCTGAAAGTGGATCCGGAGTCGCCGGAGTCTTTTATGTTACGCCCAAAACGTCGCCGCTGGGTTAATGAAAAGTACACGCGCTGGGTTAAGACACAGCCGTGTGCATGTTGTGGAAAGCCTGCTGATGATCCCCACCACTTGATAGGCCACGGTCAGGGTGGGATGGGTACAAAAGCGCATGACCTCTTTGTGTTGCCTTTGTGCAGAAAGCATCACGACGAGCTGCATGCGGATACCGTGGCATTTGAAGAGAAGTATGGCTCCCAGCTGGAGCTGATATTTCGTTTTATCGATCGTGCGCTGGCAATTGGCGTGCTGGCCTGATTTTTTCGGAGAAAGGTGATGCGTGATATTCAGATGGTTCTGGATCGTTGGGGAGCATGGGCGGCGAGTGATAGTTCAGGAGTAGATTATTCTCCTATAGCTGCTGGGTTTAAAGGGCTTCTTCCCTATACAAGCAAAACACGTCAGGCTTGTTCAGATAGTGATGCATTAATTATTGAAGGTTGTCTTGCACGTCTAAAGCAAAAAAGACCTGATGAGCATTCGCTTCTTGTGGCACATTATTTATACAGAATATCCAAGCGTAAGATTGCAAAGGCGCGTGGAAAGGATGAGAAACTAATACGCATTGAGATACAGATGGCTGAGGGGTTTATTGATGGATGCCTTTCAATTCTGGATATTAAACTTGAAATGGATTAGTGAAACCCCGGCTTAAGCCGGGGATGTTTCAGATTGAAGTGTTTTTTTCTTGGGCTCGTTCTTAGATGATTTTGTTTTCTTTTGACGATTGAGTTTTTTCTCTTTGCGTCTGTCAATATAATCGTCCCACCAATCAGGTTTTACTGTTGGGACGATTCTGCAAATATCAGCAATTGCAACAACAATGTTGCTCGATTGCACTCCATCGACGTGCTCTGCCAGTGAGGGAGGAACTTGTTGGTTCATTGGATCGAGGATAAAATCCACACCCTTTATACGGGCATGTTTAGCGGCAGGAACGAAATCAGCATCGCCAGCAATCAGGACGATCACATCAACTAGTTTCTCATGAGCAAGGATAGTTATATCCATACCAAGCTTAATATCGACGGCTTTTTGTTTATATTCGTAGTAGAAATCGTCGTTAGTTAACTCAGACCATTGAATTTCATTACGTAATAGTTTCTTAAGAGTATGTTCTTTTATTTGCCAGTTACCGACGTTTGAAAGAATACCCATACGAAGTGCCGTTTTACGATTCTTCCTTAGCTCCTCATGAAGCTTGTTTCGTAAAACATTCGGAGCATGTGTCTTGAAGTTTTTAGTTGATGGGGTTTTGTTGTCTCCATCAGGCAAAGGATACTTAATCTGTTTATCAAGCGGCGGGCAGTCGTAATAGTAAATACGGTAAAGCTCAAGTGGTTCACGGTCAGCGTGAGCACCATGTGGAACCTCTACATGAAATTTAACAATTCGCCAGATTATTTTAACAAGTTGTTGGCTGTCTAACTCATGCCCAGGGAAATGTTTTCGTAGAAAGTAATCAATCCGACGGATGAAGTAGCCGCCGTCAATCAAGACTGCTGTTTTCTTCATTGAAAAACTCACAAAAAAAGCTCAGAACCGTTGAGTAGACCCTAAATATTATCTACGAACAGTGCTGAGCTGGTGACGCAATAATTAACTATTGACATTTGCGTTGTCAACAAATTTTGCACTGTTTAAATGTAAATTTTTTCTGCTGTCAACATATAGTGTCATCTTTGGTATGTTGACACTATATAAACGCTTACGCGGTCCGCAAAAATAATTGTATCATGTTAAGAGTGGTTACTTCGACTCCTTCCTTAAAACCGCAGTTGAGCGGTTTTTTTGTACCTGTAAACCTGGTGCAGTACAGTAAACACGCTGGTGGTCGTGAATACTGGCTTTTTATCTTGCTGGCTTTTTAGACAAGAGTTATTGGTATGTCATGTTAACCAGAAGGAAAAAAGACATGCTAAAACAGCAAGATATGACAGAAACGGCGAAAGTTGTTTTTAATGAATTAAGCATCGAACCGGCAACAGTCGGGGAGATTGCACAAAACACATATCTTTCACGCGAACGCTGTCAGTTAATACTGACCCAGTTGGTTATGGCGGGGCTGGCAGATTACCAGTTCGGCTGTTACAGACGCCTTCAGCAATGAAGGACTTTTAATTTGTGAAAATGGGCGGCTGGTGGGTGTTGGTAGCACCTGCCAGCCATTCGCTCATGCTTACTGGTCACAAGCGAACCACGGCCCACTGCTTTAGCGCAAAAGCAGAGTGAGCCTACCAGAGTTACGCTTACTGATCCATGAAAAATACTGTAAAAATAAACAGTGTTGATTTAATCAACGCTGATTGCCTGCATTTTATTCAGTCCCTGCCTGATGATTCCATTGACCTGATTGTTACCGATCCGCCTTACTTCAAGGTGAAACCTAACGGTTGGGACAATCAGTGGAAAGGGGACGAAGATTACCTTAAGTGGCTGGACCACTGTCTGGCCCAGTTCTGGCGGGTGTTAAAACCTGCCGGAAGCCTTTACCTGTTCTGTGGGCATCGCCTGGCATCTGATATTGAGATCATGATGCGTGAACGTTTCAACGTGCTTAACCATATCATCTGGGCGAAGCCGTCCGGACGTTGGAATGGGTGTAATAAAGAAAGTCTGCGCGCATATTTTCCTGCCACAGAGCGCGTTCTGTTTGCTGAACATTACCAGGGGCCATATCGCGGCAAAAGTGACGGCTATGCGGCAAAAGAAAGGGAACTCAAACAGCACATAATGGCACCGCTGATATCGTATTTCAGGGATGCTCGTGCCGAAATGGGTATAACGGCAAAACAAATTGCCGAAGCCACAGGTAAGAAAAATATGGTTTCCCACTGGTTTGGTGCCAGTCAGTGGCAGTTGCCGAATGAGGCTGACTATCGGAAGTTACAGGCACTGTTTTCCCGTATAGCGGCAGAGAAGTTTCAGGAACAACAACTGGAACAACCACACCACCAGCTGGTGGCATCTTATGATTCACTGAATCGCAAATATTCTGAATTGCTGGATGAGTTTAAATCTCTCCGGCGCTATTTCTCCGTATCAGTCTCCGTGCCTTATACCGATGTCTGGACGCATAAGCCCGTTCAGTTCTACCCGGGTAAACATCCGTGCGAGAAACCGGCGGATATGCTCCGGCAAATAATCAATGCCAGTAGTCGACCTGGTGATCTGGTTGCTGATTTCTTTATGGGATCCGGTTCCACAATAAAAGCAGCAATGGCGCTGGGGCGTCGGGCGTTAGGTGTTGAACTTGAGTCAGAGCGGTTTAATCAGACGGTGAAAGAGGTAAGTGAACTGGTGGGGAAATAATTCTGGTGGCCACGTTGCGTGGCCTTTTTATTTCCAACACAGCACCCGCAAATATCGCGAGGTGAGAGATGACGAAATGCCTCATAACCCAAATACCTGGCTGGACTTGGTCCAGAGCTGGTGGCGTGGAGACACACCGCTGGGTGCAGTGATTATGTCGATCGTTATGGCTGGTTTGCGCATCGCCTATTTTGGCGGTGGTGGTGGCTGGAAGCGAAAAACGCTCGAGATTTTGCTATGTGGCGCTCTGACGCTGACCTTTGCATCCGCTCTTGAGTATGTCGGATGGCCTAAATCACTTTCTGTTGCCATTGGTGGTGGGGTGGGGCTGATCGGTGTCGATGCTATTCGTGGGGCTGCAATGCGAGTAATCGGTAACAAATTTGGTGGCTCTAAGGAGTAATTTATGCAGGTACTAAATTCCCAGCGTAAAGCTTTCCTTGATATGGTGGCTTGGTCAGAAGGAACGGATAACGGACGACAACCGACACGTAACCACGGTTATGACGTTATTGTCGGTGGTGAACTCTTCACTGATTACTCCGATCACCCTCGCAAACTTGTCACGCTAAACCCCAAACTCAAATCAACAGCCGCCGGACGTTACCAGCTTCTTTCACGTTGGTGGGATGCTTACCGTAAACAGCTTGGTTTGAAAGACTTCTCCCCCAAAAGCCAGGACGCTGTGGCATTGCAGCAGATTAAAGAACGTGGCGCTTTACCGATGATTGATCGTGGTGATATTCGTCAGGCTATCGACCGTTGCAGCAATATCTGGGCTTCGTTGCCGGGCGCTGGTTACGGTCAGTTCGAGCATAAGGCTGACAGCCTGATTGCAAAATTCAAAGAAGCAGGCGGAACGGTCAGAGAGATTGAGGTATGAGCAGAGTAACCGCGATTATTTCCGCTCTGGTTATCTGCATCATCGTTTGCTTGTCATGGGCTGTTAATCATTACCGCGATAACGCCATTACCTACAAAGCCCAGCGCGACAAAAATGCCAGAGAACTGAAGCTGGCGAACTCGACAATTACTGACATGCAGATGCGTCAGCGTGATGTTGCTGCGCTCGATGCAAAATACACGAAGGAGTTAGCTGATGCGAAAGCTGAAAATGATGCTCTGCGTGATGATGTTGCCGCTGGTCGTCGTCGGTTGCACATCAAAGCAGTCTGTCAGTCAGTGCGTGAAGCCACCACCGCCTCCGGCGTGGATAATGCAGCCTCCCCCCGACTGGCAGACACCGCTGAACGGGATTATTTCACCCTCAGAGAGAGGCTGATCACTATGCAAAAACAACTGGAAGGAACCCAGAAGTATATTAATGAGCAGTGCAGATAGCGCTGCCCATATCGATGGGCAACTCATGCAATTATTGTGAGCAATACACCCGTGCTTCCAGCGGAGTATAAATGCCTAAAGTAATAAAACCGAGCAATCCATTTACGAATGTTTGCTGGGTTTCTGTTTTAACCACATTTTCTGCGCCGCCACAAATTTTGGCTGCATCAACAGTTTTCTCCTGTCCAATTCCCGAAACGAAGAAATGATGGGTGATGGTTTCCTTTGGTGTTACTGCTGTCGGTTTGTTTCCAACAGTAAACGTCTGTTGAGCACATCCTGTAATAAGCATTGCCAGAGCGGCAGAAAATAACATTTTTTTCATCTTATTATCCTGCATTGTTAAAAACGGCAGAATCCTATGTGACAACAATTAAACGATAGTTAAATGGATTGATGAAAATTAAAACTATATAGGTGTACGGTCAGACTATTGGAGGTAGTCAGGATTTGAATGTCAGTCTGTTGTCGGCATTCTGGCAATGCAATTTGGATAAAGCGGGGATTAAAAAGATAGAGGCGAGCCGGTCAGGTAGAAATGAATCAGGCTCAAAGTGAAGCGGAAAAGGTCTGTGGCACAAACTGATGCTGCCATAATTACAGCCTGATGACTTGTGGAATGAAACATGTTGAACCTCCTTAATTGATGTGATTCGAGTGAGGAAGGCATTCTGTCCTTCTATAGTGTCCAGTAAATCAAACAGGAAGCTTGTCTCACGTGTGAGACAAGCCTCTCCATTAGCGAGTTGTATTGATTACAACTCTTCAAAGAGTTCATTACTGGGTAGATGAAAATAGTTTCACGACGAATGGAGGAGACTATGTCGGTGGCTTCTTCATTGGAGTACATATGCTCCCTCGAACCTCAAAAGCATGCCGAGTTCGCGGCTGCCGCCATACCACGACTGACCCGTGTTGAAGCTCCGTAATTGATGTTATTCGAGTGAGGAAGGCATTCTGCCCCCCTATACTGTCCAGTAAATCAAACAGGAAACTTGCCTTACGCGTGAGACAAGCCTCTCCCATCAGTGAGTTGTATTGATCTCGACTCTTCAAAGAATTCATTACTGGGTAGATGAAAATAGTTTCACGATGAATGGAGGAGGCTATGTTGGTGGCTTCTTCATTGGAGTACATATGCCCCCACGAACCCCAAAAACCTGCCGTGTTCGCGGCTACCGCAATACCACCACAGATCCGTCAGGCTATTGCAAAAGCCACAAAAGCGAAGGCTGGAAGCAATACAAGCCGGGCCAGTCCTGTCATCAGCGCGGTTATGGTTCGCGGGGTTGTCCCTCATGCTCGCCAGTCCTGTGCGGGGGTGGAAGAAACAGGACACTCACACAGATTCTTGTGGGTCGATGCTATTCCTTTCTGGATTATCCCGATGCCATTCATGCAAGGGCTGTATAAGACGTTCGTCATGGCTGTCAGGCTGACGGGTCCTCCCGGTGGGGTGGCCTGCCACGGGGCGGGAGCGTCGCGGAAAAAGGCTAGTTTTTGAAATTTCATTCGTCATCACCACTATTGTAATATATTGATATTACAGTGGTTTTATTTTTGTGGTGTCGATTTTGATTGTTTTTTGTTCATCACCAACACCGTTTGCCTAAAGTTGTTCGCAAGATGCATGTTTAAAACATTCTGGAGCGGGTATGGATCGAGAGTTAAAAAATCTGACGCTGAATATCAGTCAACTGGCGGCACTGTCAGGTGTACATCGCCAGACTGCTGCGGCAAGGCTGCAAAATCTACCCGTTGCAGGGGGGCATGAAAGCAACCTCAAGCTTTATCGGGTGGTTGATATTGTGTCGGCATTTCTGGCATTACCACCGCCGGTTGCAGAAGGCGAAATGGACGCGCATGAGCGCAAAGCCTGGTATCAGTCTGAACGTGAGCGTCTTAAGTTCGAACAGGAAACGGCACAACTCATTCCGGCCAGTGATGTCAGACGGGAGTTTGCCATCTGGGCAAAAGCGGTCGTGCAGGTGCTGGAGACATTACCGGATATTCTTGAACGTGACTGCGGTCTGCAGCCTGCCGCTGTGAGCCGTGTTCAGTCCATTATTGATGATCTGCGCGATCAGATAGCCCTGCGGGTGACTGAAGCAGGTGCGGATGATGAGGAGGAATTACAGCAGGAGGAGTAATGCTGAATCAGGAAACCGCAAAGGCAGCACGAACCGATTCAGGTTATATCCTTCGCGCACCGAGACGAATGCGGGTTGCTGATGCCGTTGCTCAGTATATGCGGGTGCCCATGGGGGCAGGGAACTCAGTCCCGTGGGATCCGCTGGTGGCACCGTATGTTATTGAGCCGATGAACTGCCTGGCCTCGCGTGAATACGACGCAGTGATATTTGTTGGCCCGGCACGAACCGGCAAGACTATCGGCCTGATTGACGGCTGGGTGATTTACAACGTGATTTGCGATCCTGCTGATATGCTGATTATTCAGATGACGGAGGAAAAAGCCCGCGAACACTCCAAAAAACGACTCGCCAGAACGTTTCGCGTCAGCCCGGAAGTGGTCAGTCGCCTGAGTCCGAACAAAAATGACAACAACGTTTATGACAGAACATTCCTTGCTGGTAACTACCTGAAAATCGGCTGGCCGTCAGTCAATATCATGTCCTCATCAGATTATAAATGCGTCGCGCTGACGGATTATGACTGTTTTCCGGAAGATATTGATGGCGAGGGGGATGCTTTCTCTCTTGCCTCAAAACGTACCACAACATTTATGTCCAGTGGTATGACGCTGGTGGAGAGTTCCCCCGGCAGGGATGTGAAGGATGTGAAATGGCGACGGACTTCACCGCATGAGGCTCCACCAACCACGGGGATACTGTCGCTCTATAACCGTGGCGATCGCCGTCGCTGGTACTGGCCCTGTCCACACTGTGGTGAGTATTTTCAGCCCTGCGGCGATGTGGTTGCTGGTTTCCGTGATATTGCCGATCCCGTGCTGGCAAGTGAGGCGGCTTATATTCAGTGTCCTTCCTGTTCAGGACGGATTATGCCTGAACAAAAACGTGAGCTGAACGGACGTGGGGTCTGGTTGCGGGATGGTGAATCCATCAATGCGGATGGCAGTCGTTATGGTGATCCCCGACGCTCACGTATTGCGTCATTCTGGATGGAGGGTCCGGCAGCTGCTTACCAGACACTCTCGCAACTCGTTTACAAACTGCTTACTGCAGAACAGGAATACGAGACAACCGGAAGTGAAGAAACACTCAAGACGGTTATCAATACCGACTGGGGATTACCTTATCTTCCCCGCGCCAGCATGGAGCAACGAAAAAGTGAACTGCTTGAGCAGCGGGCAGAGCCAGTTCTTTCCCGCAGTGTGCCGGATGGCGTTAATTTCCTTGTGGCGACAGTGGATGTGCAGGCGGGACGTCATCGCCGTTTTGTGGTTCAGGTAACGGGCTATGGCAGCCGTGGCGAACGCTGGATTATTGATCGTTACAACATCACGCAGTCATTGCGCGGTGACAGCGACGGGGAGAGCCAGCGAATTGATCCGGCCAGCTATCCGGAAGACTGGGATGTCCTGCTGACGGATGTTTTTCATAAAAGCTGGCCGCTGGCCTCCGATCCTTCTCAACAAATGCGACTGATGGCAATGGCGGTGGACTCCGGCGGTGAAGACGGGGTCACTGATAATGCCTATAAATTCTGGCGTCGTTGCCGTCGTGATGGCCTTGGTAAACGTATTTACCTGTTTAAGGGCGACAGCATCCGGCGCGCAAAACTGATCACCCGTACATTCCCTGATAACACCGGACGAACGGGCCGACGGGCGCAGGCCGCAGGTGATGTGCCGCTCTGGCTTCTTCAGACGGATGCACTGAAAGACCGGGTGAATAACGCGTTATGGCGTGACTCGCCAGGCCCCGGCTATGTGCATTTCCCTGACTGGCTGGGGAGCTGGTTTTACGACGAACTGACGTATGAAGAGCGGAGCAGTGACGGGAAATGGAGTAAGCCGGGTCGCGGTGCCAACGAAGCTTTTGACCTGATGGTGTATGCCGAGGCTCTGGTCATTCTGCATGGATACGAAAAGATCCGCTGGCCGGATGCACCGGAGTGGGTGAGCCGGGAAACCTGGCTGGAGTGTGTCCCGGACAGTACCGAACCGTCATCCTCACCGGAACCGGTATCCACGCCTGTTAAAAAACAAAAACGGAAGAAAACAGTAACTGACGATGTTAACCCCTGGTTGACTTCCGGAGGATGGTTATGAACCAGAATGATATCGAAGCCATGATTCAGCGTTATACGGAAGCTGAAATGGCGGTGCTGGACGGAAAATCCGTCACCTTTAATGGTCAGCAGATGACCATGGAAAACTTATCTGAGATCCGGCAGGGACGGCAGGAGTGGGAGCGCCGCCTTGCGGCTCTGATTACACGACGACGGGGGCATCCCGGGTACCGGCTGGCGAGGTTCTGATGGCAATTCTTGATGATGTGATTGGCGTTTTTTCACCAGGATGGAAAGCGGCAAGGCTGCGTTCCCGTGCGGTGATCCAGGCTTATGAGGCCGTAAAAACGACGCGGACACACAAAGCCCGACGGGAGAACCGAACTGCCGACCAGTTAAGCCAGTACGGGGCCGTGTCGTTACGTGAGCAGGCCCGTTACCTTGATAACAACCACGATCTGGTTATTGGTGTATTTGACAAGCTGGAAGAACGGGTGGTGGGGAAAAACGGGATTATTGTCGAGCCACATCCGGTATTACGCAATGGGGCCATTGCCCGTGACCTGGCTGCGGAGATTCGCACCCGATGGAGTGAATGGTCTGTCAGCCCGGAAGTCACCGGGCAGTTTACCCGTCCGATGCTGGAACGTCTGATGCTTCGTACCTGGCTGCGCGATGGTGAGGTGTTTGCCCAGATGGTTTCCGGGCGCATAAACAGCCTGACGCCTTCTGCCGGTGTTCATTTCTGGCTGGAGGCGCTCGAGCCGGACTTTATTCCCATGACCAGTGATGAGAGCAACAGGCTGAATCAGGGCGTGTTTGTTGATGACTGGGGGCGTCCCGAAAAATATCTGGTGTATAAAAGCCGTCCCGTATCCGGACGGCAGATGGAAACCAAAGAAGTGGATGCAGAGCGAATGCTGCATCTTAAATTTGTTCGCCGTCTGCACCAGATGCGCGGGACGTCTTTGTTGTCCGGTGTGCTGATCCGCCTCAGTGCCCTGAAAGAGTATGAAGATTCTGAGCTGACTGCAGCAAGGATCGCCGCTGCTCTGGGGATGTACATCCGGAAAGGCGACGGGCAGAGCTATGAACCGGATGGTAATGGCAGCAAGGATAAGGAACGCGAGCTTACCATTCAGCCAGGCATTATTTACGACGATCTGAAACCCGGCGAAGAAATCGGAATGGTGAAGTCGGATCGTCCCAATCCTAACCTTGAAACTTTTCGTAATGGTCAGTTGCGTGCCGTGGCGGCGGGCAGTCGTCTGAGTTTTTCCAGTACGGCACGCAACTATAACGGCACTTACAGCGCCCAGCGTCAGGAGCTGGTTGAATCCACTGATGGCTACCTGATCCTGCAGGACTGGTTTATTGGTGCCGTCACCCGCCCGATGTATCGTGCCTGGCTGAAACAGGCTGTGGCATCCGGTGTTATCAGGCTACCCCGCGATCTTGACCGTTCTTCACTGTATACCGCGGTGTATTCCGGACCGGTGATGCCGTGGATTGACCCTGTTAAGGAGGCTGAGGCCTGGAAAATTCAGATTCGTGGTGGAGCGGCGACAGAATCAGACTGGGTACGTGCAGGTGGTCGTAATCCGGATGATGTCAAACGTCGGCGCAAGGCCGAAATTGATGAAAACCGCAAGCTGGATCTGGTATTTGATACCGATCCGGCCAGTGATAAAGGAGGCAGCAGTGCCGCAACGAAACGACAGTAGCCGCAGCACACCGACGACCAGTCCGAAGAATAATTCCTGGTTCAGGATGCAGGCTGGTCACCAGAGTGACGCGGATATTTATATTTATGACGAGATTGGTTTCTGGGGTGTTACAGCGAAGCAGTTTATCAGTGATCTGAATGCACTGGGCGATATCACCCACATTAATCTCCATATCAATTCACCGGGTGGCGATGTCTTTGAAGGCATCGCCATTTTTAATGCGCTGAAAACACATGGTGCGTCCATTACCGTTTATGTCGACGGTGTGGCGGCGTCAATGGCGTCGATCATTGCGATGGTGGGAAACCCGGTCATTATGCCGGAAAACACCTTCATGATGATTCATAAACCATTTGGCTTTACGGGCGGTGATGCGGAGGACATGCGCACCTATGCCGACCTGCTCGATAAGGTTGAGGCGGTTCTGTTACCCGCTTATGCACAGAAAACCGGGAAAACCACCGATGAAATTGCTGCCATGCTGGCGGATGAGACCTGGATGTCCGGTGCCGAATGTCTGGCACATGGATTTGCTGATCAGGTGACGCCAGCCGTTAAGGCAATGGCATGTATTCAGTCAAAACGTACAGAGGAATTTACAAAGATGCCGGAATCCATTCGAAACATGATTACTCCGCCACGCAACAGTGCTCCACGCGTACAGGATAATGAACCTGCAGCCTCCCGGACGCCAGTGCAGGCAGCAGCACCCGTGGTGGATGAAAACAGTATCCGTGCGCAGGTACTGGCAGAGCAAAAAGCGCGTGTAAACGGTATTAATGATCTGTTTGCCATGTTTGGCGGGCGTTATCAGACGCTGCAGGCTCAGTGTCTTGCCGATCCTGAATGTTCGCTGGAGCAGGCCCGCGAAAAGCTGTTGAACGAGATGGGGCGCGAGTCCACGCCATCCAATAAAAATACCCCGGCTCATATTTATGCCGGTAACGGTAATTTTGTGGGGGACGGGATCCGCCAGGCGCTGATGGCGCGTGCCGGATTTGAAAAAACCGAACGTGATAATGTCTACAACGGGATGACCCTGCGTGAATATGCCCGTATGTCACTGACTGAACGGGGTATTGGGGTTTCCGGTTATAACCCGATGCAGATGGTCGGTGCGGCGTTCACACACAGTACGTCTGACTTCGGTAATATTCTGCTGGATGTTGCGAACAAAGCCATTCTGCAGGGCTGGGAGGATGCCCCTGAAACCTATGAACAGTGGACGCGGAAAGGTCAGTTGTCTGATTTTAAAATTGCCCATCGCGTGGGTATGGGGGGCTTCAGTGCTCTGCGTCAGGTGCGTGAAGGGGCGGAATATAAATACGTCACCACCGGAGATAAACAGGCCACTATTGCACTGGCGACCTATGGCGAGCTGTTCAGTATCACCCGTCAGGCCATTATCAATGATGATCTGAATATGCTGACCGATGTCCCGATGAAGCTGGGCCGTGCGGCGAAATCCACTATTGCCGATCTGGTTTATGCCATTCTGACGTCTAACCCGAAAATCTCCACAGATAATGTAAGTCTGTTCGATAAAGCGAAACATGCAAACGTACTGGAGGGCGCTGCAATGGACGTGGCATCGCTGGATAAAGCCCGCCAGTTGATGCGTGTTCAGAAAGAGGGGGAGCGTCATCTGAATATTCGTCCTGCGTTCGTACTGGTACCGACGGCGATGGAGTCTGTTGCTAACCAGGTCATTCGCTCCTCAAGTGTCAAGGGGGCTGACATTAACGCCGGTATTATTAACCCGGTGAAAGATTTTGCGACCGTTATTGCAGAGCCTCGTCTTGATGATAACAGCCAGACCACCTTCTACCTGGCTGCGTCAAAAGGCTCCGATACGATTGAAGTGGCTTATCTCAACGGTGTGGATACGCCATATATTGATCAGATGGAGGGCTTCAGTGTGGATGGCGTGACAACGAAAGTGCGTATTGACGCCGGTGTCGCGCCAGTTGATCACCGCGGTCTGGTGAAATGTACGGCGTAAACGTCGCAGACAACAACTCTGATGGCCCGTAAGGGCTTTTTTTGTACCTGAAATCAGCCCCTGAACGGGGCTGTGCGGAGACAGTTATGGCAAAGAATTTTGTAGAAGAAGGAAAAACGGTGGCGATTGTTGCCAGTGCAGCCATCAGCAGCGGAGATCTGGTGCAGGTGGGTGATGTTTTTGCGGTGGCGCTGACCGATATTCCACAGGGTGAAACAGGCGACGGCATGACCGAAGGTGTTTTTATGCTGCCTAAGCTGAAAACGGATGATATGAAAACGGGTAAGAAGGTTTATCTGAAGTCCGGAAAAGTTCAGCTGACTAACAGCGGCTCTGATCCGCTGGTCGGGGTTGTCTGGGCAGATGCCGGAACCAGTGCAGAAGAAGTGCCGGTAAAACTCAATGTCTGATCCCTTTTCCCGGCTGGCAGCGCGTATGGATGCGATCACGCTCAGAAAGATGGGAAAGACAGCCTCGATTAATGATGTCGATATGACTGTGATCCCGGGAGAAACACTGGCAGAGCTGAATGCTCTGTCCGGACCTGCGGTCTCTCTGGTGGTGTTTTCTTCGGGATACCGCCCACGGCGCGGGGATCGCGTTGTTTATGACGGACAACAATGGACGGTCACACGGCATGAACGCTTTAACGGTAAGCCAATGATCTTTATTGAGTAAAGAGGTGTGGGATGAAGGGGCTTGAGAATGCCATCCGCAATCTGAACAGCCTTGATACCCGTATGGTGCCACAGGCCAGCGCATGGGCGATAAACCGTGTGGCACAGAAAGCGGTCTCGGTTGCCACCCGGCAGGTTGCCGGGAATACCGTTGCGGGAGATAACCAGGTGAAAGGGATCCCCCTGAAACTGGTACGTCAGCGTGTCCGGGTGTTTAAAGCCAGTCCGTCAGGAAAAATGACGGCCAGGATCCGCGTTAACCGGGGCAATCTGCCTGCCATTAAGCTGGGGACCGCCCGGGTCAGACTGACCCGGCGTGGTGGAAAACTGCAGTACCGTGGCAGCGTGCTGAAGGTGGGTAAATATCTTTTCCGGGATGCGTTTATTCAGCAACTGGCGAATGGTCGCTGGCATGTGATGCGGCGTATTGATGGCAAAAATCGTTACCCCATTGATGTGGTGAAAATCCCTCTGTCCGGACCGCTGACGCAGGCATTTGAAGATGCCCGCGACCGCATCATTGCTGCGGAAATGCCGAAACAGCTGGGGTATGCACTGAAACAACAACTGAGGTTATGGCTGACCCGATGAACCGACATACACAAATCCGCCAGGCCGTACTGGCACGCCTTCGGGAACAGTGTGGAGACAGCGCCACGTTTTTTGACGGGCTTCCGGCATTTGTTGATGCGCAGGAACTGCCTGCCGTGGCGGTGTGGCTGAGTGATGCTCTGTACACCGGAAAAATGACGGATGAAGATGACTGGCAGGCTGTTCTGCATATTGCTGTCTTCATCCGGGCACAGGCACCGGATTCAGAGCTGGATATGTGGATGGAGAGCACCATTTTCCCGGCCCTGAATGATGTACCGGCACTTTCCGGACTCATCGACACCCTGATCCCACTCGGTTTTAACTATCAACGTGATAATGAGATGGCCACCTGGGCGATGGCGGAAATCACTTACCAGATCACGTACACGAATTAAGGAGGTGGCAATGACCACACCAAATCCACTGGCAAAAACGAAAGGTGCGGGAACGACGTTCTGGATGTACACCGGCAAGGGCGATGCGTTTGCGAACCCTTTATCGGACACTGACTGGCTGCGTCTTGCGATGGTGAAGGATCTGCAGCCTGGCGAAATGACCGCTGATGCAGAAGATGACACTTATCTCGATGATGAAGATGCAGACTGGAAAACGACAACCCAGGGGCAGAAATCCGTCGGTGATACTTCGGCGACGCTGGCCTGGCGTCCGGGTGACAGCGGGCAGAAAAAACTGGTTCAGTTGTTCGACTCCGGTGAAGTCTGCGCGTTTCGTATCAAATATCCCAACGGTACTGTTGATGTTTTCCGTGGCTGGCTGAGTTCACTGGGTAAAACCATTGCCTCAAAAGACGTGATGACCCGCACAGTGAAAATCAGCGGTGTGGGGCGTCCGTATCTGGCAGAAGAAGGCACTGAAACCGTGAGCGTTACCGGGCTGACGGTGGCACCGGCATCTGCCAGTGTAAAAGTGGGAGCAACCACCACGCTGACCTTTACAGTAAAACCTGACGGAGCCAGTGACAAAGCGATCAGTGTGCATTCGACAGATCCACAGACTGCCACGGTGACCCTGAACGGGCTTGTGGCCACGGTGAAAGGCGTGAAGCAGGGCAGTGTCAGCATTGTGGGCATGACCGCTGACGGGAATTTTGTGGCTGTGGCTGCGGTGACTGTCAGCGCAGCAGGTTAACAGGACGATACTCATCATTTGCCCCGGTTATTCGGGGCTTTTTTACAGGTGGAGAACATGATGTTTCTGAAACAGGACACGTTTAATTATGAAAAACAGTCCGTGGTGCTCAGTGAGCTGTCCGGGCTGCAGAGAATTGAATATCTGACGTTTGTTCAGCAGCGAACGGCAAAGTTTGATGCCGGGGAGGGAGAACTGCCGGAGGCTGAACGACAGATTGCTTTTCTGCGGATGGGGATGGATATCAATGCCTGGCTGGTTTCCCGCTCACTGTGGAATGCGGAACAGTCTCAGGATGTTGAGACGCTTTACGCATCCGTTATTACAACATGGTCGTATGATGCCCTGGGTGCGGGGGCGGAGATGGTTCTGTCGCTGAGCGGTATGGGGGCCATTGATAATGCCGGGGATTTGGAGCATGAGGTGCTGACGCCGGAAAAGTCCTGACGCGGGAAATGCAGTTTGTCATGCGGCTTGCCCGGGAGTTCCGGCGGGCAGACTGGCGGCGGATGCTGTCGGAAATGTCGGCCACTGAGCTTGGTGAGTGGGGCGATTATTTCCGGATGCAGAGCTTCAGTGATGTGTGGATGGATGCGCAGTTTGCCTCGCTGAAGGCATTGATCGTGAGAATGGTGTCCGGCAGCAGTGATGCTGCGGTGGCTGATTTCAGCCTTTTACCGGAAGAGAACGGGATACCGGAGCGAACGGACGAAGAACTGATGCATCTTGGGGAAGGTATTTCCGGAGGTGTGCGTTATGGACCAGATAGCCAACCTGGTCATTGATTTGGGGATTGATGCGGCAGAGTTTAAAAATGAAATTCCCCGTATCAAAAACCTTCTGAATGGTGCAGCCAGCGATGCAGAACGGTCTTCTGCCCGTATGCAGCGTTTTATGGAGCGTCAGACTCAGGCCGCCCGGCAGACAACGCAGGCGGCTTCTTCGGCTGCAACAGCCGCATCCGTCCATGCGCAGACGGTGGAGAAAAACGCACAGGCTCATGAACGCATGGCCCGCGAGGTGGAGAAAACCCGCCAGCGCATGGAGGCACTGAGCCAGAAAATGCGCGAGGAACAGGCGCAGGCCATGGCTCTGGCGGAGGCTCAGGATAAAGCGGCTGCCGCGTTTTATCGTCAGATTGACAGTGTAAAACAGGCCAGTGCGGGGCTGCAGGAATTACAGCGTATTCAGCAGCAGATCCGACAGGCCAGAAACAGTGGCGGGATTGGTCAGCAGGATTATCTGGCGCTGATTTCTGAGGTTACGGCGAAAACCCGTGTTCTTACACAGGCTGAGGAAGAGGCTACCCGACAGAAAGTGGCGTTTATCCGTCAGCTTAAAGAGCAGGCAACCCGCCAGAATCTTTCTTCTTCTGAGTTGCTTCGTGCCAGGGCTGCCCAGCTGGGGGTAAGCAGTGCTGCAGAAGTGTATATCCGCAAAATGGAGCAGGCAGGAAAAGCAACGCATTCGCTGGGTCTGAAAAGTGCAGCGGCCCGTCAGGAGATAGGCGTTCTGATAGGTGAACTGGCCCGCGGCAATTTAGGTGCGCTGAGGGGATCCGGAATAACGCTGGCTAACCGTGCCGGGTGGATAGACACATTGATGTCACCGAAAGGCATGATGCTTGGCGGGGTTATTGGCGGTATTGCCGCGGCTGTCTATGGTCTGGGTAAAGCCTGGTATGACGGTCAGAAGGAGGGGGAAGAATTTAACCGCCAGCTGTCGCTGACGGGGCATTATGCCGGAGTCACTGCCGGGCAGCTGTGGACGCTCAGTCGTGCTATTTCCGGGAATGGTATCACGCAACATGCTGCAGCCGGTGCGCTGGCTCAGGTGGTGGGGAGTGGTGCATTTCGTGGAAACGATATCGGTATGGTGGCGAGAGCTGCCGCACAGATGGAGCGATCGGTTGGCCAGTCGGTCAGCGATACCATAAATCAGTTTAAGCGGCTGAAGGATGATCCTGTAAATGCCGCGAAGGCTCTGGACAATGAGCTGCATTTTCTTACTGCCACTCAGCTTGAGCAGATACGCGTCCTTGGGGAACAGGGGCGGTCCAGTGATGCGGCACGGATAGCCATGTCTGCACTGGCAGAGGAAACCGGTCGGCGTACTGCGGATATTGATAATAACCTCAATGCGCTGGGCAGTACGCTGAAGTATCTGTCTGATTTATGGAGTCGTTTCTGGGATGCGGCCATGAATATTGGTCGTGAAGACTCGCTGGATGAACAGATTGCCGCTTTACAGGAGAAAGTGTCGCGGGCGAAAAGACTCCCCTGGACGGCATCATCTTCTCAGGTTGAGTACGATCAGCAGCGTCTTAACGAGCTTCAGGAGAAAAAACGCCAGAAGGATTTGCAGGATGCAAAAGAGCAGGCAGAGCGGAATTATCAGGAGCAACAGAAACGCCGTAATGCTGAAAATGCTGCACTGAACCGGATGAATGAAACGGAAGCAGCACGACATCAGCGTGAAATTGCGCGTATTAATGCCATGCAGTACGCCGATCAGGCTGTCAGGGATGCGGCGATACAACGTGAAAATGAACGTTACGAGAAAGCCCTGGCATCCGGTAAGAAAAAAACACGCGAAACCCGTAATGATGAGGCCACCCGGTTATTGCTGCAGTACAGTCAGCAACAGGCACAGGTGGAAGGACAGATTGCTGCTGCAAGACAGTCAGCAGGCATTGCCACTGACAGGATGACAGAAGCGCATAAACAGCTTCTGGCTCTGCAGCAGCGCATCAGCGATCTGGACGGGAAAAAACTGACGGCAGATGAAAAGAGTGTGCTGGCCCGTAAAGATGAACTGATTCAGGCACTGACGCTGCTGGATGTAAAACAGCAGGAGCTTCAGAAACAGACGGCACTCAACGATCTGAAGAAAAAAACAATTCAGCTGACCAGTCAACTGGCTGAAGAAGAGCGCGCTCAGCGCCAGCAACATGACCTGGATATCGCCACGGTGGGTATGGGTGATCAGCAGCGGCAGCGATATCAGGTACAACTGAGTCTTCGCCAGAAATACCAGCAACAGCTGGAGCAGTTGAGGCGGGATAGTGAGCAGAAAGGAACATATAACACGGATGACTACAGAAAGGCCGAGCAGGCGCTGACGGAGAGCCTGAACCGACAACTGAATGAGAATCGCCGTTACTGGCAACAGCTTGAAATTGCTCAGGGTAACTGGAAAAACGGTGCCATGCGGGCGTTTCAGAATTTCACGGCAGATGCGGATAATGCGGCAGGAACTGCTGAGCAGATGCTTACAGCGGCATTTAACAGTGCAGGTAATGCACTGGCAACCTTCTGTACCACCGGAAAACTGAACTTCAAATCTTTTACCGCCTCGCTCCTTTCTGATCTGGCAAAAATCATGTCGCAGATGGCTATGATGCAGGCAGTTAAGGGGATTGGTTCGGCGTTTGGCTGGGGGAGTGCAGCAACTGCCAGTGTGACGCCCAATGCTGATGGTGGTGTTTATCAGTCTGCTGATTTGAGTCGCTACAGTGGCACGGTGGTTAACCGTCCGACGTTTTTTGCTTTTGCAAAAGGTGCAGGTGTGATGGGGGAAGCTGGGCCTGAAGCCATTCTGCCTCTGCGTCGTGGTGCTGACGGTAAGCTGGGGGTTGTGGCGGATATTGGTGGTTCAGGTATGGCGATGTTTGCCCCGCAGTACAACATCGAGATCAATAACGATGGCACGAACGGGCAGATAGGTCCGGCTGCCCTGAAGGTGGTTTATGACCTCGGGAAAAAAGCAGCAGCGGACTTTATGCAACAGCAGTCCCGTGATGGTGGTCTGTTCTCCGGAGGTGGGCGATGAAAACCTTCCGCTGGAAAGTGAAACCCGGTATGGATGTGGCTTCGGCCCCTTCCGTAAGAAAGGTGCGCTTTGGTGATGGCTATTCTCAGCGTGCGCCTGCCGGGCTGAACGCTGACCTGAAAACGTACAGCGTGACGCTTTCTGTTCCCCGCGATGAGGCCACGGCACTGGAGTCGTTTCTGGCTGAGCACGGGGGCTGGAAGGCCTTTCTGTGGACGCCGCCTTATGGCTACCGGCAGATAAAGGTGACCTGCGCAAAATGGTCGTCGCGGGTCAGTATGTTGCGTGTTGAGTTCAGCGCAGAGTTTGAACAGGTGGTGAACTGATGCAGGATATC
>ERZ779942.148-NODE-148-length-58238-cov-69.1166_pt1 | contig 58238 bp, 60 predicted proteins | sample MGYA00511941_ERZ779942 | MGnify/ENA primary metagenome ERZ779942 (study PRJEB29588, sample SAMEA2148265) | human gut metagenome | biome: human gut; feature: human-associated habitat; material: faeces | place: Denmark | collected 2008/2010 ... | reverse complement strand
GACTATCACTTATTTAAGTGATATTGGTTGTCTGGAGATTCAGGGGGCCAGTCTATCCACACTTCCCCTATCTCTACACAGGGGATTTTATTACTGTTCGTAATAGTGTTACGCAGCACATCCTCTCAGCAACAACTCTTATATTAGGAATATTTCCATTGCCGATAATACCACAAAGAAATAAGATAATTATTTACTATATGATTTCAGATTGTACATTCCTGCTATGAGAACGGAAACAAAACTTTTACAGCACCTGAAAAGAGACGACTTCCTTATCCGTAATAACATCACATTATCCGATTTCAGACGTGCAGACATGTCCTGGGATGTGTTATTACAGATTGGGATATCACATACAGAATGTACCCCCTATTTGAAAGAAACGGCAATACTCCTGTCATCCATGCTGCAGCAGGTTAATGAAGTTCACTCCGTCAGATGGCGCATAAAACAACCTGAACATCTTATGGCAAAAATCATAAGAAAAAGGAACAACGGCGCTGAAAAATACAACAAAATTTCCGTCGATAATTATCAGAAAATAGTGACAGACCTGATAGGTATCCGAGTCTTGCATCTCTTTAAAAAGGACTGGCAGTCCATTCATCATTTTATCAACACCATGTGGAGGCAGGTAGAGCAACCCGTTATTTATCTGAGGACTGGTGATGAGTCTGAATCAGACCTATACAGTAAAAAAGGATGCAGGATAAAACTTCATGATGCAGGGTACCGCTCTGCTCATTATGTTATAAAAACAAGACCAATAAAAGATGAGATTTTTACTGAAATTCAGGTCAGAACGATTTTTGAAGAGGGATGGAGTGAAATCGATCACCGGATAAGATATCCGGATATTTCTGATGACCATCTGATTAATCATTTTTTGATGATTTTTAACCGTCTGGCTGGTAGCGCAGATGAGATGGGTGCGTTTATTTTTGAATTAAAAGAAACAATAAATGTTGTAAGTCCGAAAAATAACAATACTCCTTGTGCTCTGAACCACACTGGAATGTTATGCCGCACTATAAAAGAGTTAACCAGGAAATACTCAAAACGCCGATGATTATTTTCATCCCTGACAGAAATATTCCCTGTTTTCCAGCTTCTCCTTCTGTTTATTTATTGTGTTTCCATGGAGTCATATTCACATGGTGTGCAGCCATAATAACGTCTGAACACAGCAATGAAATAGGACACACTCCGGTATCCGCACAGACCTGCCGTTTGCTTCACCGACAGACGCTGTAGGTGAAGCAACTCCCGGGCTTTCTGCATCCGGCATTCAAGAACAACCCGTGAATAACTTGTGTTTTCCCCCTTCAGTTTTTTCTTCAGTAAACTCGGACTGACACACAATCTGGCGGCAAGTTTCCCTACACTCCAGTTTTCACTGACATCACTGGTAACAACAGCCATTACCTGCTCTCTAATACTTTTTTTCAAAGCATATTTCAGCAAGGGAAGGAAATCGCTATTTTCAAGGAAAGCGGACATCAGCGTCATCAGCAGGAGTTGCTTCCGTACAACCGGTATCCCTGTATTGTCATTATCCTCGGGTATACATAACTCCCGGACAGCCTCCCGGAAAACTGTGCCTTCCGAGCATGGCCGAGTAATATATGCCGGAATATCGACCGGGACATACACCCTGAATATATCCACGTCAAGTAACCGGATAAACTGGCACAGAAGCTCCCGGGATATGGTCAGAAGATACCCTCTAGGAACATCGCAGGATAACGCATCACTCCGCCGGCCCCTGACAAAAAAAAGTCCCCCATCCCTGCTAAAGAGAGTGATGTCATTACTCAGCCTCATCAGCCTTCCCTTTTCCAAGTACACTATAAAATAGACTTCACATGTCATAATCAACCACCATGCAGATAAATCTGGCTTTTCCTTTCTGCTTCACTTTATTCCTTACAGAAAAGGGACAGATTATCCCGCCCCTCCCCAGTCAATTTATCAGTCCATCAGATAACGGTTTCATACTCAGAAAGTGTACTTCACACCCAGCATGGCTGAGGTGTCGCTGTACCCCTTGTCACCAGCCTGAACACCCACATTACCCCACAGATTCAGACGGTCATTTATCTGCCCTTCAACACCGGCTTTCACTTCCCCGATATTGCGGGCACCGTCCTGATGTACCGTCACGCCGTTCATGCGGGTACCAAATTCACGGGTGTTGTGCAGCCAGTTCACCTCCACGAACGGACGGAACTCACGGGATTTACCGTCGTCCATTCTGTTGTGTCCCTTAATCCAGGTTTTTACACCCAGACGGGTACGGACGTTACCGTCACCGGTGTTCTCAACACGGGTACCGTTGCTTTCACGGTGTTCATCCGCTTTTACACCCATCCAGACAACCTGTGCCTGAGGCTGAACATACCATTCATTCAGGCTGCCATGGCTGCCGCTGAACTCACCTGCTTTCCAGGTATAACCAGTTTCCAGCGAAGCAGTCAGGCCTTTTGATTTCCAGGACTCGCCCGGCAGTCCATCACCTTTCACATGGTTGTCAAACCAGCCGTACTGTGCCCACGTATCAAGATAAGCCCCGTTATGTGTTTCATCGTTGGCAAACCAGGTGGCATACAGACCTGTGCTGTATCCGTTCACACTGCCTTTTGAGCGGTATCCGGTGCGCACAGAGTCCGTGTTGTTATGCTCGTTACCGTAACCGGCCATAACACCAAGGTGCCAGCGGTCAGTTTCTCCCCAGCCCCACTGTGCAATGTCTCCCCCCAGTTGAACAACATAACGGTTACCCTGTGTTTTCAGCTGGCCTGTACCATCACGCCAGCGGTTATGCCCCCCTTCGTGGCGCATCCACATGCTGGTATTTTTCGTCTCACCGGTCATGATATCGGTGTACTGCATCGGCCCCAGACGTTCATGAAGACGGGTCACGAACATGGTGTTTACTGCAGCCATATTGGCCGTATAGGAACCGGCTTCCGGACGAAGATCATTATCATAACCACCCGGTGCAGGTTCAGGTTTAGAGTCCGGGTCAGGCGTCGGTGTTGGTTCCGGCGTATTTTTACCGCTGGTCAGATACCAGTTACCACTGTTGCTTCCCTGACCACGCCCCAGCGTGTAGTCATAAGCACCGGCAGCTATACGACCAGCCTGAACGAATTCAGCACTGTCGGCGTTACCGTCGACATGAATCAGTTCAATACCATTGAGTGTCTGTGCTCCTGTACCGCCAGCATTAGTAACTGCCACACGGGTCTGACCGGATGCATCACCTTTAATCACCAGTTTATCCGTTGCGGAGCTGTCATCTCCCAGAACGGTGTTCATAAGCAGCGTGCCGTTATTACCGGTGTAGTTGCCGCCAACAGTCAGCACATTACCCGGAGCATCAGCTCTCAGGTCAAGAGTACCGCTGTTGGTCACATTCCCTGCGACACCACCATAGCCGGAAAGTGTTCCGTTCTCAGCAATATTGACCTGGCTGCTGGCAAGCATGACGGGGGCATCGGTCTTACCCAGAATCAGTGTGCCTGCATCAATATCCGTCTGTCCGGTCCAGGCAGCATTATTGCCAACGGTCAGTGAACCAGAGCCGGTTTTACGGACAGTACCGCTTCCGCTGACACCATTCGTCAGCTGCCAGCCTGTTGCACTGTTCAGCACCAGGGTTCCGCTGTTGTTTACGGATGCGGTGCCCAGGTTCTCTGTTGCTGATGCAGTCAGTTGAGAACTCTCATCCACAACAAACAGCCCTGAATAACCACTGTTGTTTCCAGAAAGCTGTGTATCACTGCTGAGCAGGGATACTGTACCGGTACCGCTCAGATTATTGCCCAGCGAACCGGAGGCGTGAGTCAGCGACAATGTCCCGGCGTTACTGATGTTACCGGTTCCCAGTCCGGAAACATCATTCATGCGGACAACAGCATCTTTTGCAATTGTGGTGCTGGCAGTAAAAGTGCTGCTGGCCCCCGTAATATCGAGCACACCACCGCTGACATTCAGTGCACCATTACCAGAGAGGATGCCTGCAGACACACCGCCTTCTGTCAGGGTCAGATTACCGCCATTGATATTCAGTACAGAGCCTGCAGTACCGTTCAGTTTACCGGCAGTCTGGCTGTGGCCGTTCATGTCCAGTTGGGTATCAGCAGCCAGACGGATTTCACTGGTCTGTCCCAGAGCACTGTTGCTGTTCATGAGGACATTGCCGCCGCGAATATCTGTCACTCCTGTGTAATCATTGTTCTGATTTGAAAGAGAAACGGTTTCGCCCTTTTGACTGTTTAATGCCAGGTCGCCAGTACCGGTAATACGAGCACTCATATCAGCAGCATTTCCGGTTTTACCATTTGCATCAAGTACCAGTGCATCAGCACCGGATGTCAACAGTTCAAGCTGTGTCAGACCATAACCGATATACAGCCCGTTATTATTGGTACCACTGGTCAGGCGATAGTCATAGGTTCCTTCTGCAACTTTCTGCCCGTTTTGTATGACTGCATGCTGAATACTGTCTGTAATGCGTTGTCCGGACTGGTCCTGTAGCTGGAGTCCACCGGCAGAGCCGACAACCCGTCCGTTTCCTGATACAGAGACCAGTTGGATAGCTGCATTTTCATCGTCCTGCTCCAGAAGGGACAAAGATGTATTCACATCTCTGGAAACAGTATCAGCGATGACATCGCCGGATGCATCCACCTGAACTGCACCGCCACCCTGTAAATCAAGAGAAGAAACGTGAACCATGTTGTTGCTTTGTTTTTTCCCGGGAGCGATTTTCCCGAAGTCCACAGTGCCACCATTAAATCCCAGCCCGTCGATATGTTGGGTTCCGGCCCCTACTGTTACCATACTGCCGGAACCTGTACGCAGTAATGATGAGGTCAGTGCTGCCGTGTTGTCTCCGCTCAGGTCAAACGACGTATCGGACAGCATCAGTGTTCCGCGGAACCCGGCAGTGTTTGTGGCATTCTGAAAACTGAAAGTATTGTTTCCGGTATTAACATCGAGGAGCCCCAGCCCTGTCATCGTGTTACTGAAAGTCCAGTTACCCTGGCCGGTTATACTCAGAGTACCGTCATTGGCTATAGTGGCATCGCCCAGATTCTGTTGTGCGCCAATCGCAACCTTCGCATTACTCTCAACATTGAGAGTTCCATGGAATGCGGTATTATTGCCGGAAAGTGAAACAGTGCCATTGTTTGCCGAGATCTGGCCTCTGCCATAAATATTACTCACCAATGCAATATCGTTATTGCTGGCATTTAATTGTAACAATCCATTATTGGCAATTCCCGCAGTTCCCAGGTTCTGCGTTATACCAATAGCAGCGCCATTATAGATATTCACCCCCCCACTAAAGGCAGAGTTATTCCCCGTTAACCATGTAGTGCCATTTAGTGCGTTGATATTCCCCAACCCTGCACTTCCACTTGAGATATCGGCAGAAATAACAGCATTGCTATCCGTATGATTTAACGTTATCTTCTTGTTTGCTGTTGCCGCCCATACAAAATTTATTTTTTTTGCATTGATGATTCCTGCGCTTTGAGGCGCGTCACCTTCACGCCCGCCCAAAGCAAGTTCTGAGTTAGTTGAAAGTGAAATTATTGGTGTTGTTATTTTACCTTTATTAGCAATAACTAAAGCAGAAGTAGAGTCTTGATTATAATATCCCAATGCTATTTTTTTATTGGCATTAATTTCACCGCCATCATCAACCAAAAGAGACATATTGCCTCTACTGTAATCAGTGTTCCCTATATAAAATTCCTGAGAATTAACCTGACTGCCAACACCTGAAACAACTCCTTGTTCATAGTCAAGATTAATACGCCCCTTAACGTTTACTTTTCCACCATTAGAAACATTAAAAAAGCCACCTGTTTCAGTAGAAACAGGTGAAATATTAAGTAAGCTATCGGAAAATAGTTGACTGCCAGCACCGGAAATATTCAGGTACCCAGTACCTTTAAGAATCAGGCCTAACTGTCCATTTATTCTGACAATACCATCGGATATTGTTATTCCATCCCCGGAACCAATGGTAAGCCATGCCGATGCATTCATCGGTACATTGATGTCAAGTATTGACCCATTGGTTATATCAACACGATTATTCAGTGACTGATTTGCACCTACAAAATCAATCGATGCACTCTTATCAATCATCACATCATCGGCAAACACCTGAACAGACATGAGTAAAGCTATGCAGGATAGCGTCTTGCATATATATTTTTTTGTGTTTCTCATGCTTAACTCAGAGCAAACACTCCAGCAATGCCTCGACGCATTCCACTTAATACTGTATATTTTATTCATCTCACCCTCTCAATTATCTTTTATTACTTTTCAAAAAAATCACATAAAACAAAGAAAAAAGCACACAAAAAAAAGAAGCCTAACAAAAAAAGTATAGAAATAAGGAGGTAATAAAAAACTTTCAAACAAAACATTTAAAATACAAAGACACTCACACAAACAAAACTCAGCTCAATATATCATTTTTATTGGTTGGTGTTTTTTCATTTTGCGAAATTCAATTTGCAAATCATGAACCCATTAAAATAAAACACATCTCATAAAAGATTACTGGGTTCTATTTTTTATACGTTTTTTAAGATTTTTGTTCCCTCTTGTTAAAGCAATGCTTCTTTTCTTTGTATTGCCTGGGTGTCAAACCGTAAATATTTTTAAACTGCCTGTAGGCCGTAGACACGGAATTAAAACCAGAATCATAAATTTCAATAGCAACATTGGCATCAGGATTGCTGCATATCTTTTGAGCTAATAATTTACTACGTTCAAAAGCAATAATATCGGAAAATTTCGCTCCTGCATCTGAAAGAATGTACTGAACCATTCTCTCCGTTACACCTAAATATTCAGCAACATCAGAAAGTCGGAGCTTGTTTTTTTTAATATTTCTCCTTATGTAATTAATAACTTGAATATATTGAGCCTTGACATCTTTTACATATGGCGATGAGACATCATTAGTTTCCATTTCAAGTGCAAGCAGACTGAGTAGCGCCTGTGTATTTTTAAAGCAAAAAGATTCTGAAAAATTCAGATGATAATTTAAAAGAATTCTGTTAATTTCTTCTCCATATGACAAATCAGATATCTTTGCCCAAGCAAGTTTGTTAACCACTTGATTTGCGTTATCTGATATACTTGAAACATCTAATATAATTGATACAGTATTTCTTTTAGTAAAAGTCTCCTCAATAAAAGCTTCTCCTGATGGGAGAATTATTCCGTCACCGCGCGTTATTATTCTTCGATTTGTTTTATTTTTTACAACCATCCCCCCGTATGTATTAATTAAAAATAATTTGGTTGTTTTATGAGATGCAACATCCTTATGATTAAGAGATATTTTTAATGGTGATGAATTAACAATGGCTTTTAACACCCCCATATTTAGCTCATCAATAAATATGCCGCCATTAAACACTCCAGAAGTGTCCGACAAAGGAACTGATGTGTTAACTTGTGCAAAACCTAATTTTTCTTTTATAAGATCTGAGAACAGATATAAATCTTTTGCACAATCTATTTCAACCAATGCTCTCTTTTTCATCCCCCCTCCACACACATAATAAACAAACGAGTTAAATATACAAATCCAATGAATCCGTACAAACTATTTTATAACAACTAAATTATATAACAACAAGTTTATATGATACCTTTCTTACCATCATTTTAAAAATGGGAAAAATTCACTATCATCACTCCTTTGGGGTTGGGGGGGGGGTTAAATCGTTGTTATCATATGGTAACAATGATTTATCGCTGCATTTTTTACAAATTTGTAGTAGTCAACAAAAACTGGTCACGACTTTAGTTTTTCCTATATCCAGATACATATCATTTTGCTATTATCCCTGCAGTTTATCCGGCGCTTCGATTCTAATAACGTCATAAAACCTACTGCTATTGATTTCGCAATAATAGATACAAGCAGCATATTGCTTCCAGTTTTGTATGTCTTTCGGCCACTCGCCTAGCGTCGAATAGCTATGATGTGAAGCACACTATTCGAACACGAGCCCTCATTACTTTATTAGCCCCCTTATAATAGGGTGTTAGTCTGCCAGATCCGACATGATTACTATCCCCACCGAATGGTGATATCACCGGGTCTAATGGGGGGCTAGTAACCGCTAACAGGGAGCCAAGCAATTTTATACCGGGATCATTGATAACGTGGATACTGTTTTTTTACTTCCCTGTGGTATCTGGTTAACTTGTATAAACAGAGAGACAGAATGACCGAGTTCAGTGGTTGAAAATTAGTCAAAATCTTGTTGCTGTTAACCTTTCAGATAATAGCTTATTCGATAAAGATTTCACCGTCGCCGTTATCCGCTCCGAAGAAGTCTTTGCCGGATATCTTCCTGAACTGGCAATGCGCCATATTGGCGACTTGCACACCAGTGATGCCAAAACCGATGTTCGTGATACGAACATCATAACCGATGACGCCCGTACAAGTCATTTTGTTTCATTTCACGAAACAGTTCTGAATAAAAATCAAGCGTATTTTTATCATCTGAATAGTACTTCTTAACTGCATCTATAAATTTTGATGTTTCAGACATTAACTGTTATCTCCCTACACACTTTAATAAAAACAAACAATTACTAAAATATCAATATCTTACTAACACTATCTATTTTCTCTCATATGCCACAGACGCAATACATAGATAGCACTGACCAGTTAAGTTCGTAACGGATTTCGTATTCACAGCAAAAATCCATCTGACCTCCCGGGATTCAAACTGAAATAACAGTTCATTCCATACGCGAATGCGTTAACAGAATGACCGGAGCCTGTGTCATAGACCATTCCATCAATATCACATCATCCTGGGCTATCAACGTCCAGCCCTACCCCAAGAGTGTTCCGGCCAGATTTTTCAATTTTATCAACCATATATAATGGCAAGAAAGCAAATAAAATCACTTTCAGAATTTTTCAGCCCTGAAAAAGTGATGTAATTACAGGGAAATTATAATCAAATGATATCCAACAGTAATTGAACAAAAAAGGAGGGCACAATGAATCAGAAGTGGATAGCATTAATAATATCTGTATTAACGCCGCCAAGTATCATATCAGGAGTTGCTTCGATTATTCTCTGGAGTTATTTCAGTCGCCTTGACCGATTAGATGTTTTCTTTGATGTGATGAACATTGAAAACGTCTTAACACTGATTTATTTTGCATCCGTTTTTTCATTATTTTTGATGATTCTTGCTTTTTTATCAAATTCTATCTTTATAAGTTTAATTATTCCACAAGATATCAACAACCTCCCATCCTATAATGATGGAATTAAAAAAAACCTGATATATATATTAGCATCATCCCCTTTGATTATGATAATTACCGCATGTCTTTTATATTATATCTCTGATTTCCACCAGATCATTAACAAGTATGCTCCCTGTATTATCATATCAATAATGTTTATAACAAACGGGGTTATATCCTTCCTGACAAACAGACATCTTCTTAAAAACGACTTGTCATACAAAGATAACAAAATAAAACTAAAAAAGATTTTGCAGATTTATATTTGCATTCCCACTGGTATTGGACTTCTGATGTGTTTACAGACAGTTCCGTTTAGTATAATACTTGAAAATATTGCGCTTCGCGATGAAGAAAACAATATTCTAACAATTATAATTGTGATTGCCATTTTATACTCTTTCTTTATTTTAACAATTACACCCGGTATTTATTACATCAAAATGAATGACCATAAGAGTTTATGCAATAATATAGGGGTATTCGCTTTTATGTTTCTGACAATACTATTATTATCTTCAATGATAATTACTTCATTACCAGTAATGTTTACCCATTCAGTTATTACATTAACAGGTATAAGTGACTTCCGTACACACAACTACATTATAAAAACAAATGAATATCCGGAAGAGTTTTTTTCTAATGCAATATGGCGTAAAAAAACAATCAAACCTGGAGAATATTACTCTGTTCAGGCTGTTTCTGTATTTACTACAAACAAATTCCTTCTTCTTTGTCCCGAAGGAATTATAAAATCCTACCGGGAAAGCTGGAAATTCAATCCGCTAAACACCGCAGAGTTCGATGCTGAACTCAGACAGAAACTCCAGAAAGAAGCTGCGTATTGTATACCCATTTCAGCGACAGCTGTAAAGCGATGGGACATACCACTTCAATAGCAAATTTTTCAGACCTGGAGCCATATAACATAGTCCATCACCACAGATCTTACCGCCCCAATATCGTTGGGGCGGTATCAAACATAATACCGCCCCAGCAGCGTGTAAGGCGGCACGCTGTTTTACATATGACCCCAAAGCAAAACTGCCGAAGCAAACACCATATCTAGATCATCATCGACATCCAGTTCCCGGTCAAGCGCCGGGCACTCAAATAATGAATCGTGGATTCTGACGCTGGCCTACAACCGCCAGAATATTGACACGACTGACCTCATCATTCACTTCATAAAGTACATGCTGTCCAAGTAAGCTAATACGGCGAACCCCTTCACCATAGCGTTCATCCGTTTCATACAGCCTGGGGTAATCTGCCAGGCGATCGGTTGCAGTGATCAGACGCTCTGTCACGTTCCTTGCATCCCAGAGAGATGCATTCTCGGCCAGATATTCAAATAACGCCGTAATAGGGGGCTGGCGCTCAGTGGAACGAAAACTCACGTTAAGCAATGTTTTCTTCCTCCGATGCCTCTTTTAATGGCCGCAGATGCCCTTTCGTCACCAGTTCTGCCAGCGTGAAGGAATAATGGCCGAGCATATTGATATGTCCGTGGCAAAGTGGTGAGAGGCGTGCGATATCTTCATCATTCACGATTTCCCCCTGTGCCCTGAGATGGTCCAGGGCAGCCTGCATATAAATAGTGTTCCATAATACGACGGCGTTAGTCACCAGCCCCAGTGCGCCCAGTTGATCTTCTTGACCATCGGTATATCGCTTTCTTATCTCACCTTTCTGACCGTGACAGATAGCTCTGGCAACGGCATGGCGACTTTCTCCCCGGTTAAGTTGGGTCAGGATGCGCCTGCGGTAATCTTCATCATCAATATAATTAAGCAGATACAGCGTTTTGTTAATACGTCCCACTTCAATGATTGCCTGAGTCAGTCCGGAGGGGCGTTCACTTTTCAGTAATGAACGGATCAGCACCGAAGCCTGTACCTTGCCCAGCTTCAGGGAGCCTGCGGCCCGGATCATTTCGTCCCACTGAAGGACTATTTTTTGGGGATCTGACTGTCCTCTGGCAATATCATTCAGTACGCCATAATCGGCGTCATTGTCCATGCGCCAGAACACCGAAGCACCGGCATCAGCCAGACGCGGGGAAAACTGATATCCCAGCAGCCAGAAAAGGCCAAAAACAAGATCGCTGGCTCCGGCGGCATCGGTCATGATCTCGGTGGGATTTAGCCCTGTTTCCTGCTCCAGAAGGCCTTCCAGCACAAAGATTGAGTCCCTAAGTGTTCCCGGAATAACGATGCCATGAAAGCCGGAATATTGATCGGAAATAAAGTTGTACCACGTGATCCCCCTATTATGGCCAAAGTATTTCCGGTTCGGTCCGGCATTGATTGTTCTGACCGGCGTAACAAAGCGCATTCCGTCTGCAGAGGCCACTTCGCCACCACCCCAGATCTGTGCCAGTGGTAGTGTTGCCTGAAAATCAACCAGCCTGGCGTTCGCACTGATGATAGTTTCAGCCCGCAGGTAGTTTGCTTTTGTCCAGTTTAGTCGGTGCCGTGTCAGGGCTGGAACATTTGATCGTATCAAGGGTTCCAGGCCGATATTGCAGGCCTCGGCCATCAGTACGGCGCTGATGCTGACGGAGAGATCGTCAACTCTGGCGCTGGCTTCGCTGGCGTGGAAAAACTCATCAGCAAATCCGGTATGGGCATTGATTTCAAGTAACAGCTCCGTCAAATCCACCGCGGGGAGCAACTCACTGACCTGTTTGCTCAGTCGTTTCAGACTGTCAGGTTCATCACGACTGGCGAGGGGAGAAATTGTCAGCCTGGGCTTTGGGCCTAAAATATCCAACTGAACCGCCTCATTTTCGCCAAGGCGAGCGGCAACCTGCTTGTACCTGGTGTCCAACTGAAGCCCCAGCGATTTTATTGCGTCCTGTGGATTCGTCGGGTGTCCCAGAGAACGATAAACTTTAATCCGGTTTGCCTGCCACTCTGCACCCTGTAGTAATTTTTCGCGAGGATCTCCCCACCGGTTACTGCCAGTAACGTAGACATCCCGCCGTCTCAGGCTATCCTGCAGTTTACTGAGAAAGCACAGCGTGTATCCCCTTCGGGTTATATGTTTTTCCTTATTCACTACCAGTCGTTTCCATGGACGACTAATGATTTCCGTTGGTGCGTCGTCAAAATACTGCCGTCGTGAGCTGAACTCGCGGCGGAGGTAATATTCAATAAAGGTGATTTTTGCATTTCCCTGTCGGCTCAGGACATCACATTCCGCCGTATCTCCCTTTTGAGACTTACATATTTTTCCTACCTCAACATCCTTACTGTCTATGCGTACGGTCTCAGCGACAATATATTCAAACAAATCCCCCTGAAGCTGATTAGTCGCTCCGGCTATATTCGCCAACTTAGACATGATGTCATCTATTACGGCTATATTATCTTTTAAGCTGAGCGTTATTGAACCAACCAGATCCCGTAACTGAAAGAGTGCATCAGCAAAGTCTTTTCCGAACAGATTTTCCGGTGTCGCGGGTATTATCCCGGCACGCTTCATTTCTAGAAAAGCTTCTTCGCTGTATTCGTCGGCAACAAACATAAACAGGCATCTTGGGCTGTTCCTGAGGCTGTTTATCGTGCGGCATTTTGTAATAAAAGGCTGGAGATGTACCAGACTAAGCTTACAGCCCAAAAGCATATCGCAGACAAAAAAACCTGGCCGAATGTCTCCTGACCGGGAGAACTGCAGAAGAGGATTAAGATAGGATGCTGCAGTGACGTCAAAAACAAAATTTGCCACGCAGGGAGTTTTATCTAAATTGAGTTCTTCTCGCGTACGCAGCGTGTCGTAACTGATAATGCCATTGTTACGGACCCACTGACTCAAGGATTTCATCAGAACTGACTCAGTGAGCAATCTGGCTTTTAGTGGGTGGAGCGCGCGCAGATAACCGTCATCTTTTTTTTCTGTCAGGGCCACACACTCTCCCAGACCTGATAACGTAACGAACCTGACCATTTTGTACTGAAGCAGACCGTCCAGAACTGACGTCCATGATAATCTGTTTTTCATTGCTATCGGTGAACCGCAGGCTGCAGAAAAATTTTTGACCGGTAGGATACCTCCCCGTGCCCTCAGGCAACTCAGTGCGAGACCGTAAGCCGATCCTGTATCAAGAAGGGCCGAATTTAGACTGGACCAGTAGGGCCCGGAACCATACTGTTGCTTTAAATAAACAAATCGCTCGCGTTTGGGGAAAAGCTTGTCAACACAGTGGATCTGCCCTGCAGAAACAGCCCGGGAAATCTGTTTGCGCGCGGTATCACGGTTAACACCTGGGGTTTTCAACATTTCCTCTACAAGTACAGAGCTAAGGCAAGGACCGGTTTTGTGTAATGAAGTGTAATGAAGTGTAATGAAGTAACAATAAATGATGTCATCTTTTGCTCGTATGTCACACTGCGTATTTAATAATAACATACACTGCGAGAAGAAGAACAACAAACCATGTATTTTAGTTATTAAATACAATAAGTTATAACGCATAAATGCATGGTTTTAGATTATCCGTCACAAACTAAAGTTTTCATTAATAAATTCTGTCACATACAGACTAAGTATGGATGACACCTTCAACTCTACGAGATTTCCTCATAAATCTGATGTGTATTTGTAAATTCAACGTTCACATCCTGAATTTCCAATTTTGCCGGAAACCGGATCTCAGAAGAGGAAAAGAAGAGTTGTTGCAAGATAAGCACAAAAAATGGTGGTTTGTTGAGATATGGTAATTATTGCTCAGTGGGCAAAATTCAGAACAGAGTTAGCCTGAAATTGCAAAAAACAGGCCAGAAAAACTTTTTTCAGCTCATTTTCATAAACCGGCCTTAAAGGCCGCTTCAGATTTCCTAAAGGGGTCGGTTTGGGAAACGGAAATTATTGTACGTTAGGAGTATTTTTTAACCAATACTGATAAGTAACTGGTTGATTTATCTTGATCAGCTATCGCCTTTAAGTTATTTCTCTTATCGCATTTAGGTTATCTCATTTCCCTAAAGGTCTGCCAAAGACCGTATAGCGTTGGAGTACACCCTACCGCGATAACGCAACCGTACAATATTGTTCGTTTCCCAAACCGCCCCCAATATTCAACATAAAACGCTCCTGCATTTACCGTGTAAACGCTCCAACCTCCAGTACTCAGATCGATTGTTGTCTGTACTCGCCACATTATAGCCGCCAAATGTTCGCTCAACAAAAAACAGAATGTACTTGTACTGCTGACATTATTCTGGTGATTTCAATAAAGGCACTTGCTCGCGCGCCGTCATTTTCTGAAACTCTTCATGCTGCATTTCAATTTTCTTTCTAAGATCATAACTCGCATCCCTGTTCTTTTTATGTATATCCATATCTATTTTTGTAACGAGTTCAAACCACAATGCTCGTACTCCCCATGCAGCGTTATGAAACATTTCCGCAACGGCTTTAGAGTCTGTATTAACTGCTTCGGTCATGTAGTCGCTAATACGTTCAGCAGTGATTTTCGTTATTTCATCATAATTCATTTTATGTTCTCCACATCAATACCCCCGGTATCCACGCGCTATATTTTGGGCAATCTGGTAAAGATTTGATAAATAAGTTGTCTCGCAGATAGCGTTATTGACCGCGTCAATAGCAGATTTGCGCTCCTGTTCGTCTGCATATTCGCAGAAGTCAACGATATGCTCTATTGTGGCAATGTCGATACTGTCACCAGAAACCTTGTCGGCAGAGGCAAACGCAATTGCCTCCTAAAATCGCTTACGAGTAAAGTATAAATCTTTATAAGATCTGAGTTACTGCACCACCATTATCTCTCTGATAAACATCAGAAATTTCGACTAATATAGTCCTTAGCTCTAGCGAATTTAAGTCACTTTCGTCATGATAGCTCATCCCTATATGGGGGTAACCTGCATCAAAGAAATAAGTCCGATCCTCTGTTGATTCTTTAGCCTCAACGACATCGAAGTTTAAATAAATAGCCGGTTTTGTTTTTTTTAAGCGTATAAGCTTGTGTATGTGTTTGACTTTACTTGTAATATCTGACTTAGGCATTCTGTCTGAATGATAGAAAGACAAATATCCATTGTCTTTTTCAAGTATTTCTAGACATGAAATATCCAAAACACCTTCAGCACCAAACCCGGCCTCCATAACATACCGCCACACACGGTTATCTTCGCTGTGTTGAACTTGAGGTATAGTTAAAAAATCGCATCCGCTCATTGCGCCAGAAGTCATAAATCACTCCATGAGTTTAAACACTGACCTTATTTGATCTGAATTATCCAAGTGCTTACCAAATTTTGCTACTCCAGTAATAGTGATAACCCCTTTCCTTCTTTTTGCAAAAGAGAAATCAATTTCATGATTATCTTTCACTAAGATGTTCAACGTGCCTGAATTAGATGATGTTTTCTTATAAATGACACCAAAAAAACCAGTTCTATCATCTATATACACTTTAATTCCATCTTTATTATAAAATGCTGGAATATATCTCATAAATTCCATAAAAGATATTGCTGAAGAACGTAACTTAATAGTAGTTAATTCCCCCTGAGAATCAGAATTTTTAATTTTATAATACGAAAGTGCATTTTTTATATAACCAAGGAATTTTTTCACATCATCTTGCTTACCTACTGACAAGGCATCAACTATGTAATTAAATCCATCACAATCCTCTTTTAAAGACAGGGAAGATTGTAATAACTCATTATTTTTAGTCTCGTCCAGAGTAACAACGTGTTCCTTACCACGTTCTGTCACGTTGTAAGCTTTTAAGCAAGAATTCCATTCTTCCCAACTGACAATACTATTTTTATTTACGTTGAAATATATTCCCCCTTTATCCTCTAGTTTACTAGAAGTTATTTCGTACGTATTTTCCCAACTGAACACCGGTTCTTGAGTTATACCTACCGTAAAAATAACATTATCGGATTTCATTTCAGTCGCCTTGTGATTTTATAAATTTTGATAAATTCTTAATCATTTCTTCTGCGTATTCTTTGGTTATCGCAACAGAATAGAAACAGTATCGACCACCACCATCATTTTGTTGATCCAAAAAATCAAGAATGCACATATTCTTGGCAAACCCGAATCTCATTCCTAAAGGAAACACAGGTGGCTGCATCCTTGCTGGTTCTTTATATTTTACTTCATTAACTTTACCAAGCATATTTTTCCCGTTGTTTTTTTTCATAACTCCTCCATTACTTTTCTACTATAACATAATGCATAATTATTTATTAATCCAATTTACCAACTGGCTTTGCCAGCAAAGTCTTAAAAGCATCGCTATCTGTTTTCCAGCGTGTGCCACAGACGCAATACATAAATAGTCTGGCCAGTAAGTTCGTAACGGATTTCGTATTCATCTGCAAAAATCCGTCTGCCTTCCTTAGGTTCAAACTGAAACAACTGTTCATCCCATACGTGGATGAGTTAACAGAATAACCGGAACCTGTGTCAGGGACTGCACCGTTCTGGCGGCAGCAGGTTTACTGGGCAGCACCAGAAAATCATATAACCGCGCCAAATAAGAAAGCACCTTACTGGTCCACTTCAGTTCCATCAGCGAAGCACCTGTAACGAATTGTCAGTACCGAGGCTGTCCGCCCAGGCCTGTACAGCCTGATGGTCGATAACCTGTCCGGATGTCACATCGTCCAGGGCTTCCAGCGTCAGGCCATTACGCTCCTCCTCCTGAGCAAGCCATGCCGAAAGCGCCTGTTTGATAATCCAGCCCCGGGACCGTTCCAGTCTGGCGGCCATCAGGTCGACTTTATCAGCCATAGATAATGGCACATGCGCGGTAATTACTTTTGTTGCTTGTGCGGTATTGTTTTTCATTTGCATATCCGATTAGTTGTTAATCATAGTGATTACATTCCGACGGAACAAGGCAAATAATGCGCGTCAGCGCATGTAAGACGGCACGCGGTATCGCGAAACACCTGTCTTCGGCAATCGCCTGCGCACGTCTGGTGGCCAGCTCATCATTATTCATGCTTCTTGCATCTCCTTATATCCGGACAGCCTCTCTATGGCCACTTCTGTGCAGTATGCAACACGCGCAGGATATACACTTTTCCCCACTGGCTGTCGACCTCATAAACCAGAACAAAATGCGGGTGAATAACCAGTTCCCGGGTACCTTCCACACGACCGTTGCGGCCTTTATACGACTGCCCGGCCAGGCTGCTGGCTGAATAACCAATTCGTTCGTCCAGTTCAATGGCGGCCATCAGGTTCTGCTCCGCAATGTACTCACGAATGCGCTTCCTGTCCTGGCTGGCCAGCATGGTCCAGAATATCTCCATCATTTACCGGCGACCTTCCTGCTCATTTCATCCCGCCATGCAGCGGCAGAAGATTCGACCATGTCATGGGGAAGCACATCACCGCGTTCGAGTTGCTGACGTCCTGCCTCAACCTGGTCACGGAACCAGGTATTATGCTGCCGTTCCACAGTCTGGCGCATAAAATCCCGGATTAACTGAGAGCCATTACGGTCCATGCTTTTTGCAGCGGCCATAAAAGCATCCTTCAGTTCAGCGTCGATTCTTAAACTCATATTAACCTGTGCCATTTATCACCCAGTCATTACCACGTATATACACAGTATATAATAATTCAGATATCGTCACCAGGATATGCCGCGTCAGCGGCATGGAAGGCGGCACGCTGTGGTTACATATGATACCGGAGTAAAACCGCCGAAGCCCGGCGTAAGCCGGTACTGATTGATAGATTTCGCCTATCCCATCCCCGCCCTGCCAGACCATACCCGCTTTCAGCTATGAGAGATCTTTTGTGCGCGGTCGGAGTGGTCCCGACGAGGGTTTACCCGAAGTCGGGGCGTATCTCCGCGTTAGCGGGCCGTCAGGGCCGCTTACGAGCGTGTATTGAGAACTTTCCGCCAGAAGACTGACAGCAATGACGATTCTTAGTTACAACATTCATAATTAAAAGCGACTCTGTTCCGGCCCTTTGGGCCGGGGCGGCGGCGCTTTTCAGTTATGAGGAGGGGCTTTTTGGTTTCAGTTCTGCGTTGGACTTGGGTTTTTCCGGGGTCTATGTTTGCATGTTGTAACTAAATTGACTTCGGTCGGGGCCCGCCGCTTGCGGTGGGAGGTGCATATCTGTCTGTCTGTCCACAGGACAGGCAGTGAACAGGTTTTCTTTTTAAATGAATGTAATTAAGTAGTTTAAAGGAGATATAAACAGGTGTTTAAAAGATATATTGCACCCTGTAACGCTGACGGCTGGCACTTTATGACATGAACGGTTGTAACCTTATGGCGGAGTCCCTTGCAGTTTAATGTGGATAAGCAAAATTACCCGTCTGTGAGGCGTGTTTTGTATCAAAAACAGGGGGAACCGGATGCACCTGAAGGTGAATGGTGAGGTTGTTTTTTGTATGGGGTGCTGATTTTTTGTGCGCCGCCGGGCTTCAGGCGTGCGGATGCCTCCGGCGCGGGCCGGATTATTCTGAGGAGGTCACTTTCAGGGGGAAGCAGTGGCCAGCCGGCTGTAATTACGGTTACGTGACAGAATCATGCGCTCCTTCACACGACGCTCCACTTCACGTTTTACAGCCTCACGATTAGCAGTGAAGCGCCCTTCCGCGATTTCACGCGTCAGTTGCCGTTTCACCAGGGTGACAATATCCTGACGCTGCCTGTCCGCATCACGACGCGCACGGGCACGCTTTATTCCACGGGACTTAAGCTCTGTCTGGTAACTGCGGAAACGCTCACGCACAAAACGCCAGGCTTTCGCTATCAGTTCATCCATGCCCAGGGTATCCAGCCCCTGCTTTTTGCGCTGTCTGTTTTCCCATTCCACACGGCTGCGGCGCGCGGCGGCCACTGCCTCCTCTGATACATCGAGGGCAGCAAACAGTGCCGGTGTGAACGTGATATCGGTCGGAATGTAGCACCCGATAAGCGGGTCATATTCCGTCCGGTAGGTAATCAGTCCCAGCTCTGCAAGGAACGTCAGGGCCCGGGTGGCCCGGGTGATGGAGAGTTTTCCTGCACCGGACTCTGTCGCCAGTCCGCACTCAATGGCCAGCGTGGTGATGGAACACTGGACGCGGTTGGCCAGCGGGTCATAGTGAAAACACAGCCCCTGCAGCAGCGCATCAATGGCCCGGCGACGTAGCACCGGTGGCATGCGTCGACGCAGACCACGCGAACGGGCATGCGCCACATGAATGGCGAAATCAAAACGGGAGGTGAAGCCCACCGCCTTTTCCATCAGTTTTTCGCAGAACTTCAGCGTTCCGGCACCTTCACGGGGTGTGAACACCGGATTCGGGTTCTTTACCTGGCGGTAATACGTTTGTTGAAGATCAGTCACACCATCCTGCACTTACAATGCGCAGAAGGAGTGAGCACAGAAAGAAGTCTTGAACTTTTCCGGGCATATAACTATACTCCCCGCATAGCTGAATTGTTGGCTATGCGGTTTCTTGTTAGCCCCGGTAATCTTCTTCGTCGCCAAACATAGAAAGATTATCGGGGTTTTCGCTTTTCTGGCTCCTGTAAATCCACATCAGAACCAGTTCCCTGCCACCTTACGGCGTGGCCAGCCACAAAATTCCTTAAACGATCAGCAATCTATCACTCACGCCTGAGATAAGCAAGAATGTGAATATTTACGAAGTCGCTCTGCGTTTCAGCTCTGATTCAATCAGTTTTTCAAGCATCTGCGCCTGGGTAATACCTTCCTCATCCGCCAGTTCACTCAGCCTGTCTTTTAACCGGGCCTGGATAACCGCATGAAAAGCCTTATGAGTGTTGCTTCTGCGAGCCAGAGAAGCTCTTTGCCTCTCTCTGGCCGGAACAGGGTTACCTTTCCGGTATGCACGCTTGGTGCCTGATGAGGAAGTCACTGCATTTTCTGTCTGCGACATCTCGCCTCCTCAATACTCAAACAGAGATCGTTTCGCAGAGGATACTACAGTTTTTTGAAATCAGCGACTTGAAAGTTGTGACGATGATCTGTGTTGGCGCACAAATCATGTCTGATTACGACCGTTTAATGTGATTTTGATGATGAAATGGCTGAAAAGCCGGAAATGCCTTAACCAGGATGCCGGCCCCGGGCGGGACCGGCTGTTTTTGACATGCCAGGTGTCTGCCCCTGAAATACCTCACACTTCCGGAAAGCGGGGACTTTCGCCCCCGCCCGGCAGCTTACTTCCGTGCTTCGTAGGCCAAAGTTACCTGCACCACTGTATTTCCCCTGTGAATATTCAGTTCACATAAGCGTTCCCTGAATATCAGTGAAAAACACAACACCGTGGCGCACACGGCGAGCAACCCGATAAGGGCATATTTCGTCATAAACTTTGACCTCTCTGCAAGGAAGAGGCTACAATCAGTAGTGTTAAGGTACTTCATGCAGACCTCACGAGTTAATGGATTAACGAGTGGGGTCTTCGCATTTCTGGAACCTGCGTCTTGCCTGAACCAGAAAGGCTCAGACACCCGCAGCAATAGTACCACACTTCAGCCAGTCGGTTAATTATCTGATAACCTTAACAATCATCAGCATTTCCCGAATTGTTCCATATCTGTTTGTACGTAAAATCACGTAGAAAAGATAATAACGATATTGCTCGTTATCTGTCAGGTTGCCGTGAATTTCTGTTTTCACTTATTTTTACGAGAGCTGATAACATGGTTAACGCAATTTATCTGGCCTATTTCCTCATCGCCATTCTTAATACATGGTTTCTGGTACAACAAATAAAAACCAGAAAAACACTGACCATTTCTCATGAATCCTCAGCACTGTTAAAATAAACACATATTAATATCGGACTTTCCATATTAATTTATCTTGTTGATATTATGTTTGTATATATGACAAATGCCATTCACTAAATAATACCGGAAACGCCGGAAGCGGGGAAAACTTGCTTTTTCCCGTTTCCGGGGTTGGACAACTGAGCAACGCGAAGGCGTCAGTGTTACATTTGTACGGGGTTTTGCCCCGTATCAGTAGCTCCCGTACCACCACTCATCGTCGCTTTTTTCCAGAATAATGGTGATACTCCTGACGTCGTCCGGCAGTATTTCCCGGCAGAATTTGGCTGGTAGCGTAAACGTGCCCGAAGACAGCCTTACCCCTTCTTCATATGAGTCCGTCAGTTTCAGCCTGATTTTCCGGATTTCTGAATCAAGTTCCGCAATAATAAATTCCTGCTTCCCCCGAACGGCAACCGTCACATAACACCCGGCAGAGCCTGAGTCTGTTCGCCTTATCGATAACCGGGTCTTGCTTGCGTATCTGTACGGCGCTTTCTGTCTTGTCATGGAAATAAATGCCATTATTGATTTTCGACCTTTCTGTTTTTATAGAAAATATTATTCTGTTTTCTGCTGCCTGTATTACCAGATGATTTTATTTCCCTGAATTTTCATTACCCCGCGACGGACCAGTTCATCCCGGATACCGTTGGTCAGGGCATCACGCCATTCACCACGCATCTGTGATTTTAAATAATTATTAAATGTCTCTGCTGTTACCGGCATATTACGAACCTTCCGCGCTGCCTGTTGAATTTTGTTTGCCCACCGGATAACGATATCCATGTCGGGTACAGCCATCTTTACTGATGACGCCTTATCCGGGGAGACGCGACGGCAGCGAATCCCGCGCGCCTGCAGTGTCCGGACAATACCGTCATATCCCTTGTCAGCAGAAACAATATGGTATTCCTTCTCCGGCCCGTAGTGGCATACACACTGCCCCAGCTCCAGTACCAGATGAAAATCAACATTGTTCCGGGAGACTTCACTGACATGCCGGAGTGTGATTCTTACTGCTTCATGGAAAGCGTTTACTGGCAGTGCCACATTATTCTGTTTCGCACCGGCAAATATAATTAACTCCGTATATATATTTAAGGCAACTTCTGTCAGATTACTGCAGTTCTCGTAATCGATAAATGCAATCACCTGTTGCTTCTCTGATTTTCCGGTCGCCATTTTCTCTTCCTGATTAACAGACTTCACAACCAGATAAAAGAATCATAAATAACACTTAACATCGCCTGATATTAACAGCCGGGCAACGTGATGTTATTATTCTGGTCTCCTTACTGAATGCATTTGTCCCTGACAGGACAACACTGACCGTCACATGGCGGTCTTTTTTTATCCACCCGACAGCCTCCGTTCGCAAAAACATCCCCCACGGGTATTAACCACGTAATTACTGTGTGTTATCTTTCTTTCCCGCAACTTCCCGGCATTAACCGGTGGTAGCTTCACAGGGTTGATGTACAGAGCATTCATTCAATGTCAGTGATACGTCATGAATGATTTTTGGCCTCCTTTGCTCAGGGGAGGTCTTTTTTTTGCCGTTTTTTCATTATCTCCGTCGCTGACAGCGTTCAGCTCTCTGTCGGGCAAACTGCTGCCAGTCTGTACGGGGTGCCACCCGGGCAGCCAGGAGCCACGCCTCAGCAGCCTCCTTCCGGAATCCCCTGACCTCCAGGCTGACGGCACGACTTCCGGTACGCTGGTAACGCCAGGCCTGAGCGTCCGGTGAATGGTTCCTAAATCCGCTCATTTGCATCTTCCTCCTCTTTCCCCTGTCAGTATTCCTGTGTTAAATAATTCAGTAAGCAGACTTCCTTCGGGTATGGAAGTTATTCCCTTTTAAACCTTATTTGCCTCCTTTCTCTGAGGGAGTTTTTTTTATTTTTCTTCAAGCACGGCCTGAAGTTCTGCCTTTATCCGGTTCTGGCGGCGAATTTTCGCCAGACGCTCTGCCGCATACGCTTCCTCCTCCTGAGAAATATGCTCCGTCACATACCCTTGCGCGTCATACCGGCAGGCACCGGCTTTCATGGCACACAGATAGCTTTCTGAACGGGTGATGGCCTTCAGCGCCCTGCGCAGTTTTTTATGCGAGAGCGGGATATTCCGTTGCGCCACGTCTTCCAGTAACACGTCCCGGATACCGCAGGCCAGAAGCCGGGGGGTGTCACCGTCAAATAATCCCGGCCACCAGGGCTTCAGGGTGTTCACGGCCTCATCCAGCGTGGGCAGGTTCAGATAAATGGACAGCGCCTGTCTGGCCTGCGCTTTTTTTGCCGCCAGCTCTGCCTCCCGGGCTGCTTTCTCGGCCAGCTTCTGCTTTTTCACCTTCCACTTTGGTGGCGAGGTGACATTGATGATGGTTTTCCGGTTGCGGACAGGTGTTGTTCCCTCTGTTTTCCGCTTCAGTGTCAGTACCGGTCGTTTCTGCTCTGTCATTTGCGAATACCTGTCGTTATATTCTGCCGCTGGCGTTACTTCGGCGCTTTTATGCCATATTTCATCACGGTATGTTAAGCCTGCACCTGCAGTCCGTTAACCATCCCGGCAATAATCAGCAGATGCAGGGCATAACCTTCTGCAAACCACCGGCTTATCTGCAAGCGCTTTGATGACGCAGGTACATACTCATGCACAAGCCACAATACCAGCAGAGTCATGCCCATACCGGCCAGCATGGGGACCGCACCATTTGTACCGTTCAGCCATACAACAGAACACAGCCACAGTAAAAATAACCGCCCCTGATACTGCTCCGGCACCTGCCAGACAGATATGGCTGCCAGCAGCATCACCAGTCCCTGCCAGCCATAACTGGCAGTACTGAACGGCAGATAAAGTGCCAGCATGGTTCCGGTTATGGCACCTTTTATGGCATCAGGTCGTTGCCAGAAACAGACCGCCTGCATCACCACTGCAAAGCAGAACAGGATGTTCAGCTCCCACCACTGATTTCCTGCCCCCCGAAATGCCAGCCAGAATACAGGTTGCGCCAGCACTGCCATCAACCACAGGCGTTTTACGGCAACCTGTCGTATCTGCCGCCCCGCCAGGTTACAGCCTGCCACCAGTGCGAAAAGCGGGAAGGCGCACCGCCCGGTCAGGTTAAGCCAGGGACTCCCCACATGAAATGCTGTGGTAATGTGGTCACCTGCCATCGCCAGAAAAGCCACGATTTTGATAATGTCACGTTGCAATGGTGCCAGAGACAGCAAAGGCAAAGCACCGGGATTCCGTACATCATCCTTGCAGAAACATTCCTGGTTTTCCATCAGAGCGTCTTCTCCCTGTCAATCACCAGTTCTTTCTCCATCTGCCGCAACTGCTCCTGTGCGTTTATACGTTTCAGTGCGGCCACTTCATGCTGAAGTAATTGTGCGTTTTCTTTCTCTTCACGGGCTGCCGCCTGTCCGGCTGCCCTGATTTCCTGTTCTGCCACCGCATTTTCTGCAGCCTGCATAGCCTCATTCTCTGCCGGTAGTATGTTTCGCACCTCATCCTGCTGCAGGGTTTCCCGGGCTGCTTTTTCTGCTTCCTGGCGTGCCCGCTCTTCCGGCGTCTGCAGACTGAGCAGTTCTGCATCGGTATTCTGTGCAGCCTGTGTCGTTTTCATAGCTTCAGGTGTCATTTCTGTCTGTCCCTGCGTCAGTTTCTGAAGCAGCCAGCCAGGAAGTGGCGCGGTATCCTGTTGCAGCACAATACCACTCTCAGGGTGTTGGCGGGCCAGCGCCAGTGCAGATGCCGGGTCTGATGCCGTCAGCGTTACGCCATTGTGGCTCTGCTGCAGAACCACAACGCCGGCATCATCACGCCCCAACAATCTCCCCTGCTCATCCAGCCCCTGCATTCTTCCCTCTTCATCCATACGGATTTCCTGCAACCAGACACCCTGTTGCCTGCCGCTCCGGTCGTAAGCAGGCCAGGCCACATGCGGTGCCGGGTATTTGCGGCTGCCACTGATGAAGCGGGCTTCACTGTGGTCCGGTAACCCGGTTTCCCGCAGCAACGCCCGCCCCAGCGCATTCTGATTAAGCGTCCGGGCGCTGTCCCACAGATTTTGTGCCGTTGTGGCACGAAAATCCTGTTGAACGTCCAGCACATCATGCGCTGTCTTCCGGCTTTCACTGGCCGCCACAGATGCCAGCCATTTTCCGGTATCATCGGTATACACCTGCACATGCTGCTTCATCCTCGAGAGCGCCACATACGCATCACTGAGAGAGGCAAGCCGCTGGCGTGCGTCAGTTGCCCCGGCCAGGGCTATCACAAAGGCCTCACTGGCCCCCTGAGCCCGGTGTGCCGTACCGGCATAGCCGTAATCCAGATGCATATCTGACATCTCACGCCCCGGTTGAACCAGTCGGGTATTTTCACCGTTCTTCAGCGTGATATCACCATTATCTGCTATCCGTGTAACTTCCCACAGTGTCTGGGTATCCCGTCCCTGTTCCCGGTCCTGACGGGTGAAGCGCACCAGGTCACCTTCCGACAGCCGGATTTCACGCCGGGAAAATACCGCAATATCCCGCAGGCTGCTTTCAAAAGCGGAAAGCAGGTGGTCCCGGCCTTCTGCATCACGCAGCATCACCACACCGTTTGCTGCATCAGGGCTGTGAATGGTGTAATACTGCTGATTTATCAGCGCCACACCGCCATTATGTTGCGCCAGTCCTGCAACGGACTTCAGGACTTCCGTCTGTGTTTTCTCCCTGACCAGCACCGTTATCGTAAGCTCCTGCTCTCCGGTTTTTCCTGCCTCATGCAGACGGTCATGAATGCCGGCATTTATGACCATTGCATCCGCGTTTGTCTGGGTGACAATCAGCGTCTGACGCCGGGCCTCTGCGGTACGTCCTGTGTAATCATCCACGATGGCAGATATCACCCTGTCTCCCTGCGTTTCTCTCTGTTCGCGGGTCTGGCGAATTTCAGTCACCGATGATGCCGGCACATATGCGCCATTATCCCGGGGCACCTGTTCCGGTGAAACGCGGCGTATCGTGTCCAGCGCCTCGCCGGTACGCCCTTCCAGCAGTGCATACACCGCCGGTCGCAGTTCCGGTGACTGACGCACAATGTCTTTCATCACCGCCACATCGATGGCACTGCGCTGCTGCATCAGGGTAAAGGGCGCACCACTGGCCACTGGCTGTAACTGCAGACTGTCACCGGACAGAACCGCACGACCACCTGCGGCGGCAATACGGGCCAGTGTGTCAGCCATATCCCGGTTACCCACCATGGAGCTTTCATCGATAAGAAACAGGGTATTTGAGAAGTTAAGCTGTTCACCACTCTGCTGACGTCGCTCCGTGTCCATCAGAAAAGAGGCGATGGTCTGCGCTTTCACCCCCACGCCCTGTATTTCACTGACGGCCCGGTGTGTGGGTGCCAGCCCCAGCACAACTGGCCTGTCGGCTTCAGGCAGGGTTTCCAGCGCCGCCAGGACACTGCGAAACTGTGTGGTTTTCCCCACACCGGCATAGCCCTGAATGGCCACAAAACGGTCCGTGCTTTCAAGAATCAGCCGGCTGGCAGCCTGCTGGCCTGACGTCAGACCAGTCAGGAGAGACGGGGCCACAGTTTCCATCAGCGGGCGTTGCGTGTTCTTTCCTTCTGCCATTGTGCGAAGGATAGCTTTTTCCTGCAGCCAAGTTTCAGCCGGCACATAACGACTGGCACTTCCGTCACCCGGCACGGACAGGATTTCCCCGCGCTGAACCAGTTCTGCAAATGTGTGGTGAATACCGTATGCTGTCACTGACGGATGCGCCTTCAGTGCCTCCAGTACCACATCCTGACGGGAAAAGACCACACTGCTGCCCTGTGCCAGCGTTATGGCCTGACGCACCGCTTTTTCAGTCACCGGCATCAGACTGTCCCGGGCCTGCTGCATGGCCGTATCCAGAGGCTTACCCTCCGGACTGACCTGCTCCCGGGCCTGCCGGTACAGTGGAGAACGGGCAAGACGCGCGTGTGCGTCTTCTTCTGACAGTGACGTATAAATCTGTACCCGGTCACCACTGGTGGCCAGTGTATTCAGCGTCTGTGCCTGCGTGTCACGGGCAGAGACAGCAGCCAGAACAACGCCCTGTTCACTCACTGTTTTTCCGGGCGTGGTCACGTATCCCTGACTGATTTTCAGTCCGTCAGCAACCGGAAGACGATGCCGGCGCTCCCCCTGCCGGACCGTCAGCGTCCGGTCTGTGATGCGTTCAACCGTGACACTGTCACCTGCACGCAGTTTTCCGTGACTGCCGAGCAGCATCAGCTTTTCACCTTCAGCCACCGGAAGCGTCCCGGGCTGATACAACCGCCAGCTGCTGTCCATGTCCCGGAGCTTTATCAGCTGACTTCTGCCTTTCTCATCCGTCAGCGTCAGTGTACGACTGCGGGCCGTCACCCGGTCAATGGTGTAACGCTCAGACTTCCGGCGTTCTGCATCATACCGCTCCAGTATCTGTCCTTCCCGGTAGCTGTCCGTCAGTCTGCGGTTTTTACTGTCGAGGAACACCGGCGTCAGCGTGGATACCGTTACCTCCCTGTCGCCCAGCTCTCCGGCCGCTTTCAGTGACTGACGGATGGCCTCCGTCAGCGCCCGCTGCTCACGACCGGGAGCCTGCGCCACTACACTCTCACCCTGTGCATGCAGAACAGCATAATCCAGGGCCAGCTGTTCATAACGCTGCCGGCGGTCACCGTGACTTATCACCGACACCCTGACGCCTCTGTCCGTTCCCCCCTGAAGCCGCACCACGCCGGCGTCTTCCAGCGTGGCCAGCGCATTTCCGGTGCCCTTACGACCACCACCATCCATCAGCACCACCTGCACATTGTTACGCAACGCCTGGTCAAGCAGCGTGACTGTCTCCTTAACCGACAGTTTTTCCGCGCCGGCAATCACCAGCGTACTGTCATGCTTCAGCCCCTCCCCGGTCAGTAAATCCTTCCCGCTCACTTTTCCGTTCAGCCCCTGCTGCTCTGCCAGAAAAGTGGTCATCTTCCTGTCCGGTGCCATCACCTGCACCTGCCGTCCCTGACCTTCTGCCATCGCCACAACAGCCTGTATCTGCTCCCGCTGTGTCGCCATTCCCCGTCCGGTACTGATAATGGCCACCGCCGGAAGTGTGTCAGCCAGAATCGCAGCCGCGCCCTGCAGGGGCATTTCAGGTCGCATGGTCACCATTATCCGGGTTTCGCGCATCGCCTGCTGTGCCAGCTGCTGCACACTCAGCTCATCGAGCAGATGAATGGAGGAGGTGAAAAGCCCCTTTTCCCTATCAAGTGGCACCAGTTCGCCGCTGCGGATAGCCTGCTCAATCCCGGCACGGGCCAGAGCAATACTGCCCGGTTCAGCTTCCACCAGTGCCAGCGTCCTGCTCAGGACATCGGAATAGGTAAACTGCGCCCTGCGGTCACTCAACAGGGAGATGGCCTGTGACACAGCATCCCGCATCACTGACGGTACGGGCACGCCTTCACGCTGGCCAGAAGTGGATGAAGACGATGTCTCCCGCTGAGAATACCCTCCGGCTTCTCCTGACAAAACAGCCTTTTCCTGTTCAGAAACAGAACGGGACTGCTGCAGGGATTCCCGTTCTGCGGCTTTCTCCCGCAATGCCCGGTAACTGAATCCTGTCCGGTCAATACGCTCATGCCACTCTGTCAGCAGTTCTTCTCTGTCCGGCTCTTTCTGTTTGGCACGACGGGTATCCAGCGCAGCCACACTGCGGGATTTAGCCGATGCATCGTCCCCGACCGCTTCCCGGATTTGCTGACTGCGGGTTGAGAAAATATCGACCGGTACACCTTTAATCTCCCAGAGACCACGCTGGCCGGTATTGACCGTCTCATAGCCCATCGCCTCAACCTGACGACGGAGCGCATGACGATAAATCTGCCCCAGCGCAATTTTGTTGTCATAAAGCGCATCAATGGTTCCGGTACGTCCACGCCTGTCACTGGATAACGTTGACCAGTGCCCCTCCTTTTCGGTCATGTTAAGTAACAGGAGATGCGTGTGGATTTGCGGGTCCAGCTCCCGCGAGGTGTCATGGTTAAAAGCTGCTGCCACCATTTTTCCGGTATGAACATGTTGGCTGATGCCATCACGCATTATCCGGGTTCCGGTCAGGGACTCAATTTCCCGGCTGACAACCTCAACTGCCTGGTTATGCGCCTCCAGCAGACGGGATTCGCCATACAGCGCAATCAGTACAGACACACTTTTGGGCGCTGATAACGTCAGGTCATAGCCGCTGCGATGCACATTAATGCCGCCTTCCATTCTCTCCAGACTGACGCCGTTGGGCAGACGTCCGGCAATCAGCTCATCCAGCTGAAAGGCATCCACTGGCCCTTCCAGCTGCAGCGATTTTGCGCCTTCCCCTAACCAGCGGGACTGCATACTGCCCAGGAAATAGTAGTTATCCTGCGATGTGTAATAGCCTGCGCCACCACCGGCAATGGGTGCAATACTCAGCATTACCAGTTCACCTCGCGATCATCATCCTGTTCACGCGCTTCATGCGTCTGGTGACTCACCAGGTTACATTCATCCTGTCGCATAGCCTCCTGTGCATCATCAAACGCCCGGCTGAACTGCTCACAAAGAGCTTCATACCGTTCATCGCCCGGATACAGGATTTCCCCGGTTTCCTTGTCCACAGCTTCAGTCAGCTCTGCCACAGGCGTCTTTTCTTCCATTGGGTTGCTTTCACCCGTTCCGCCCGTCACCGCAGCCGCTGTCACCTGAGTCACCGCTGCAGCCAGTACCGGATTGTTAAGCGATTCAGCCTGTTCAGGCTGAGACGCCGTTTTGTTCTGTTCGTCATCTTTTCTGGCCTCTCCCTGCTCCAGCCGGGCCAGCAGTGCCGTAATATCGCCATCTTCCTCTTCGCGACGGCTGATTTCAGATTCAATCTCCGGATCAAGGCTGTCGTTGATTTCCCGCATCTGCAGATCCTCTGCGCAGTCCTTTATCTTTTCGTAACGCATACTCATGCGAACAGCCGGATAATCACCGGGAAACGTGACATAGCAGCTGAGATTGGGCAGTTTCTGAATGTCGGTGTAGTTCACCAGATAGCGGTCTTCTTCCACCTTGCTGAAGGAGACACCGTCACGCACGGTATCCGCACCGTAGCTGTACTGCTCACTGAAAACCTTATCCCGCCGCTGGCCAATCTCACGCTGTACCCATTCCGCTTCCGTGCTGGATGGTGAGCGGAAAAAGAAACGGGTATTCACCAGCCCCAGCATGGCGTCTGCCGTCTCTTTTCCGTAAGTGAAATCCATCTGGGCTTTGGCCTGAAACCCCAGCACAAAGCACCCTCCAAACCGTCGTGCCTCCGCCAGCACGCCCGGCAGTTCCGGCAGTTTGTTCAGTGAAGGCAGCTCATCGTAGATAAACCAGACTCTGCGGTGCAGATTTTCTCCCATTCCCAGCAGACAGTTAGCCGCCTGCGCCAGCCACATGGAAATCAGTGGTTTCAGTGACTCATGCTGACGGGCATTACTGGTCACCCACAACCAGCCATGTTGCTTAATCTGTGGATCGTTGACAGCACTCATCCATTCCCGGATGGTAAACGGACGACGTCCGGTACGTTCAATACCCTGCAGATAACGTAATGCCTTGACATAGTTGGTCAGCACACTGCGGATGGAGATGGCGGTCTTTTCCACCTTCTCTTCCACCAGGTTACTTGCCTCCGTACCTGCCAGGTAGTCGCGCAGAGCCTTCAGGTCAATGGCAAGCAGCGTGCGCAACAACGCGTTGTAGGAGTGGATACCTTTCTTTTTCTGACGATATGACACTGCAGAAAAAATGGTACGGGCAGAACTCTGCCAGAAGGGGTCTTCTTTTGCCCCCATCGGAATCAGCGTGCTTGCAGCACTGTCAAAATCCGGAATGGACTCAAACTCACGGAACATATCCCAGTACGCACAGCGGCGATCAAGCGCATTAAGCAGGGTGTCATCCCGTTCATTAAAGTGTTTTTTAATCAGGGAACAGCCTTTATCGTAAATAATGGCCATATCACCGCGTGCCCGGATTTGCTTCAACAGCTTGTTGATAGTGTTGGACTTACCTGATCCCGGCGTGCCGTACATCATCAGATACTGCACTTCGCCATTTAATATCAGCGGAAGCTGATCGATACAGATGGAAGAAGCCTGCCCACGGCGATGCATCTCCCGCGCCACCGCTTTCACATCATCAGTCAGCTCACGCCCCCCCATGCGCTCATCCTGAGCCTGTTTTTCCCCCAGACGACGCAGAAAACGGAAAATCAGAAAGGCCAGCACGCCAACAGCTACAGAGGCCCAGAACAAAGCCAGATACAGTTCCTGGAGAAACATATTTCCGGCCCAGACCATATAATCGTCTTTCAGGATCTGCTCCGACGTTGCGTGCAACACCTGCCCGTTCCAGGGAATGTCATAGACCGGAGGAACCCGGTACAACGCCTTTTCTCCACGGGCAGTAAGTGACAACCACCAGTACAGTCCGCCATTACGGATAGTTTCCCAGGGCAGACGCAACCAGAAAAATAACGGCAAAAAGATAACGAAAAACCAGATTAACCAGAATGAAACGCGTTTGTTTACCTGCATGAACATATTCAGCATATAGCTGAATACCTGCCCACCCTGCGTAATATGCTTGGTTGAACTCATAGGGACGCCCGATTGTTAAAGAACAAAAACGATGAAAAGCCTGTTAATTATTAAACGGGATATACCATTGACATATCCCACATCACACCTCACTATGGATATACATCACGTATATCCATAGTGAGGTGCCTCATGGAAACGACCGTATTTCTCAGTAACCGGAGTCAGGCAGTCAGGCTGCCGAAAGCTGTAGCCCTGCCTGAAGACGTAAAAAAAGTCGACGTTATTGCTGTTGGCCGTACCCGGATCATTACCCCGGCAGGAGAGTCCTGGGACAGCTGGTTCGATGGCGACAGTGTCAGCGCAGATTTCATGAATGACAGAGAACAACCCGCCGTACAGGAAAGGGAGTCGTTCTGATGCTGAAATTCATGCTGGATACGAATATCTGTATCTTCACGATTAAGAACAAACCGGCACATATTCGGGAACGATTCAACCTGAACTCGGGGCGAATGTGCATCAGCTCAGTGACCGTAATGGAGCTGGTATACGGTGCTGAAAAAAGTCAGTTTCCGGAGCGTAATCTCGCGATTATCGAAGGATTTATTTCGCGCCTTGACGTACTGGATTACGACTACGCTGCTGCCACACATACCGGTCAGATCCGTGCTGAGCTCGCCCGTCAGGGACGTCCGGTTGGGCCGTTTGATCAGATGATTGCCGGTCATGCCCGCAGCCGGGGACTCATTGTGGTCACAAACAATACCCGGGAGTTTGAACGTATCGCCGGCCTTCGTCTGGAAGACTGGTGTTAATGCCCTCACTTCCGGTTCAGACACGCCTGAGAATACCGTCAGCCACTTCTCTGGCCTGTTTGACAGAACGAGGCCGGTGCAACGGAATACCGGCCTGAATGACAACCAGATTAAATAACGCATCCCGGCGCTGACGTTCCGGGCGCAGATGAGAGCGATCATCCAGTTCGATAATGGCCCTGACGGTAAAATCCCGCTGATCCACAACCACATAATCACAGTGCCATTGCGAAATCTGCCGGAATAACCTTCTGTTCTCTGCCTCAGAGAACCCTGGGCAAACCTGAACCACATCAACCAGACGGACCTGCGCCATCACCAGCAAAGGGTATCCTGCGAGCGCACGGCAGAGTTCACAAAAAAATTCACGTTCGCGCGCAGTCATAAAATGCTTTGACTGATAACAACGATGTTTTTTTAAAAGCCGGTCAATGTATTTCTGATTTTCCGGATATCCATTAAATTTCAGTCTCCATAACCAATCAATATATACTCACACCTCATCACAAACATTTTGCACTTCACTAATATATTTTCCTCTTCAAGATCCAGGACAGATTATCCCCGCAAAACAAATAACCTTTGCGTTTTAATGTATCACTAGTAAATCACCATGCCCTTCTGACTGACAATAATATTGGGAGGATATAAAAGGCATAGTCACAATAGTTACTGCCAAAAACAGCGGAAAGCGACAAAATTTATTTTGTTGTTTTACGCTGTTGGACAACGAGCCTGCGAGGCGTCAGTAGACAAATTCCCGCTGACGGATTCAACGGGAATAAGAAATTACAGAATATTAGCAATAGATTTTGCTAACTGATCTTCAAGAACCGGTTTGGCTTCTTCAAATTTCAGGTTAACTTTGTTGGCGCTGGACACAATACGCGTCTGATATTTATGCTGGTTACCGGTTTCACTGCTGGTCTGTACTTTATAACCCGACGTTCCCTGTTTCAGCGCTGCCACATTATCAGTCGTCACCTGCGCGGAGGTGCGCTCTGCGATCTGCACATCAGTTACCATGGTGTAGTTGATATCTTCCACCATCGCATCAGCCGCCATTCCCACAAGGCCGGCAGCCAGTCCTACCCCCAGCGTGGCACCGGCAGAATTGGAGTTATAGGCTGTAATACCTGCCCCTAACGCCGCAGCCTGAACAGCGCCCTCGTACCCCCGACTCAGAAAGCCCTGTGCTTCCCGCAAATCCATTTTATCGGCTTTCAGTACGTTCGCCTGAATCCAGTAATGCGCGTCGGCAGGGTTATTCACGATACGATAGCCTTTCGCCTGTACCTGACTGTTAATTTTCCCCTGAAGGCCACTCATATCCTTATCGGAGGTGTTTTTGATTTGCAGATAAACAGTGCGATCAGTGGAAGGTTCAAGCCAGATGGTTTCACTCATCTGGGTTTTGACTTCCAGATTACGCTTTTTAATTGCGGTACTCATCGCACCACAGCCTGACAGGAGAAACGCCCCCAGAACAACCGCAGCGATAAAGTTATTTTTACGATTTAACAACATAAATTTATCCTTAAACAAAAAACAATTGCTGATAACACCTCTGAGTTATCGCATGAATCGTACCTGCATTTTTACCAACGGTCATCCCTGCGATGATTATTCATTCCAAAGAAATTCCCCCCCGCATCAATTCCACCTAACATGGGAAGTCCAGTTGCCGGATTAACTCTATTATTACTGGAACAACACACATCGTCTTTTGAACGACACTCTCCAGGCAGATTAACATAAACAAATCGAACAAAATCGTCAGGATATAGTTTTCTCACTTTATAAGAAAAAACACATGTGAAAACTGCCCCCAATAAAGCAAACACCGCCCCCGAGAAAAGGACAAATTGCAGTTCAAATCCAACAGCAACAGCGATAATGACCAGGGCCACTCTGCAGGCAGATAATACACATCGTTTTTTCAGTTGTTCTGATTTTGAAATAATATCCGTTTCAGGCGCTATTTTCATAAGAACATACTGAGTAGAAGATATTTCCCACAGCACAACAATTGTAATAATTGCAGAAAAAAAGTGCACAACCAGAAGACATACTAATAGCCCCACAGCATTTTCACCGTAAACCAGGGCTGCACAGAACGTCATAAAAAATGATACTGAAATACAACATGCTGTTATCTGCACACCAAATTTACAACCAGGCCACATACGTAGCCTGTCATCTTTCCAGTTAAACGTTTTTAATTTTTCAGTTAATTGTCCTGACATAACGCTCTCTTCCTTTATTTATCCTTCCACTTTGCAGCATCCCTCAGACGTTGCATATTCTCTTCATCTTTATCTGAATTCCAGGCACCTGATGGCGACAACGGCAAAGGCTTCTGCTTTTCTTTCTCCTGCGCCAGAGCCTCACCGAAGGCCTTTTCACCCTCTTTATACTGCCCCGCGAGCGTGTTCCGTTGCGCATTCAGTTCCTGCTGAGATGATGCCATTTCCTGCTCATTTTTCAGCACCTGCGATTCCACAGTCTGACGGGTATCACGCACCTGTTTCTGGATCTGCTCTGCACGCTGAACCGATGCGCCGGAAGCCCGTTGCTGCATGTCAGCAAAATTCTCTGCATACGCCCGCTTCAGGTCACTCTGCATATCCACGGTCGGCCCGACGCTGCCCATACCTTCTGAAGCCCGCAACCGGTTTTCCCTGAATTCCTGCTCCAGCTGGGGTTTCAGTTTCTCATCCACAAATGCCTGCGCCAGTTGTTCCCGCTCCGCCCGCAGTGACGGATTTCCGGCATCGGTCAGCACGGTCGTGGCACGTCCCGGAGCAGACTGATGCACATAGTTAACAAATTCCTGGCTGTAGTTGCTGTTAATGCTCGCACTGTTGTTTTCCGCATAACTGGCCATCTGAGCATATTCATGGCTGCGGTTAAGTGCATCATTATACTGCTTAATCTGGCTCTGCAAATCGCTCAGGTTGCTGGCCAGCTGCTCAGACAGGGACGAAGAGGCATTGTCAGTATGACTGCTGTTATCCGTCGTGCGATGGTTATTAATGACATCCATGGCATCACGCACATCTTTTGTTTCCTGCGCTGTCAGGCTGCGATCATGATCCGTTTTCGAACTGATATCCGAATTGATACCATGCAACGACTGATCCGAACCTTTATAGCTAATGTCGGTATACAGCTTTCCACTGGCACTGACCCCGGTTGTTAACTCAACAGCTTTTCCGAGAATATTTTTCCTGGTATCAATACCGATTTCGCCATGCCCACCGGCAGTGAAATCACCACTCTGTGTTTTATTCAGCACCTCCGTAACCGCTTCAGACGTACTGATACCGGCACGTTTTGCCAGTGAATCAGCCACGCTGTTCAGTTTGTTGATGGCCTGCGTCAGTGTGGTGGCCCGGCTGCTGTCAGCACCGCTTACCACCGTATCGCTGTTCCCCCGCTGCTGTGCCCACTGTGTCAGCTGACTACCGACCAGCTGGCTGCCATGACTGATGCTGTTACTGAGACTCTGTACCTGGCTTTCTGCTTCACGCTGTTGCGCCTGATAGCTGCTGCTGAGCATGCGACCAAACTGGATATCCGTTGCCAGACTGGAAATCGCCGATTTACCATCATGCAGAATGCCACCACCCGCTGTTTTTGTTGTTGTCGCACCGCTGGCATGCTGGGTCAGCATCTGACCGTCACGCACGGACTGGTTGGTGTCCCATTTAAAACCGGAGACATTCTCCATCTGCATGTTGTTAAACGCCCACGTACCGTCTGCGGCCTGAGAGGCAGCAGACGAGGCTGTGCTGTTAATGGATGAGCCCAGATAGTTCCCTGCCTGCGAAACCACGCGCCACAAACCAAACACCAGACCGGCAGCAATAAACGGAATTGAGTTTGACAGCCAGGCTGCCATCAACCCGATATCACTGTGAGTCTGCTGGATGGTGTTCAGATTCGACAGGGAGAAATTCATCCCCTTCGTTTCGCCTTTCAGATAAAACGCCATCGCGTAGTTCAGAATGGCATACAGTGGTGGCCAGCTCTGCAGATAAACAAGGGAGAACACATAGCCTTTCAGTACCGGCAGTGTCAGACCGTGAATGGTGGCCAGCAGAATGATTATCGGAAACATCCCGACCAGCATGGCCATCAGGACGGTATGCATTACCGGCACAAATGTGGCCGCCAGCCCGCCGGATGCCGCCCAGCTGAGGCGCATTTTGCTGTTCGATGACTGGTCCGCCATATTCACCAGACTGGCGACGTTGCCGCTGGCTGCCGTATGAGTAGTGATACCCTGTTTTATGGCATTCATCACCACATTCTGGCGCAGGATTTCACTGGCATCCCGTCCGCCCTGATAGTAGAAGCCATAGCTGTCCGCCATCATCATACCGAACAGCGTATCGGCACTGGCACGGGGGCCAATGAAGCGGTTAACATAATAATCCCAGGTTTTTCCGCCCTTTGTCGTATCCACTTTCAGTTCACGCTTCAGCACGTTGTTGGCCAGCGCCTCGCAGGTCTGGAATCCTGCCTGTGCCAGGCTGTTGCCACGAGGAACAATCACGCCACGCAGCGGGCTGGGTTTGCGGAAGATGATTTCATAAGGGTCAGATGACTGCATCAGTTCAGCCATGCTGTATTTGTGTGTCAGCATAATGTCGCCGATAACACACTGCTGTACATATTCGCTCAGCAGCATGGCCAGGTCGCCGTTCTGTGCCACCACATCCGTGGTGTTGGCCATCAGCGTGGCACCAAACAACATACCGGTTTTGCTGTACGCCACAGAGTCCGGGGTATGGAACACGGAGTCATAAATTTTCGTCAGGGAGCCACCAATACCGGTGATAAACCGGAACGGCACCGACAGCCCGGTCGGCACATTATCTACCCGCAGTACCAGTGTGGGATTCGTCATATCGATGATATGCACGGTACGTTTCGGAATAACCAGCACACTGGTTATCAGAATGAACACCGCAATAAACTTCAGCACTTCCTTCGGGTCATGCCCCCGGATATAGACAAAGAAGAGCGCCATCGCGGAGAAGAATCCCACAATATGAAACAGGGAATCCCATGTGGATGTGCCAATAAGCGTGGCCACGCCATTAAATGCCGCCTGGAAGAACTCGCCACCACTCATGACATAAACGGTATCCACCATGCTCATCAGTTGCCTCCCGTCGTCAGCTGTGCAGAGGATACAGATGTATAGTTCAGGTTCTGCTCATAACGACTCATCAGTTGCGTGGATACCTGCTGACGCAGATAGCCCATGCGCTGCTCCAGCTCCATCAGTGTGTTCGCCTTCACATCCACCTGAGCCTGCAGTCCTTCCAGCTGGCGGGAGGCTTCAGAGAAGTTCTCCCGTAACATCTTCATCTGCTCTTCCGGGAAGTTTTTACTGCCGGCCTGCACCCGGGCCTGACTCAGCAGTTCGTTCAGGTACTGCAGCAGGATGTCATAGGCAATGTAATCAGAGAGTGACGGGTAGAAAGTGGAGATGTTCAGCATCTGCGGGTCCACCAGGTAACGCAGAATGGGCACACTGGTGCTTTCAATAAAGCCTTTTTCCTGGCTGGTCAGCGGGTCATCACTGACCAGTTTGTCAGAGATATTCTTTATCATGTTCTGCACACGCTGGTTCAGGCTGTTGTTCTGGCTGACCGTCACTGTGCGGTTGCGTGTCTTGAGACAATCCCCCGTGGATGTACAGCCAAAGATAGTGGCCTGTCCGCCATACATCAGTGCCCGAATAAGTCCCTGGTGATTAGCCTGTGGCCCGATAAACTGGATTTCGCCTTTATCATCAAAAATCAGCGTTCCGGTAACGTTCATCACCAGCTCCATCAGCTCGGTGTTACCGTTCATCATGTCGTTCTTCTTCAGAATCTCCCACATCAGATTCTTATTACGCATCACCTGGTCTTTCATGTTTTCCGGTGCCTTATCCAGCACCTTGCCCATCTGACCGCCCACCGTACATCCCTGTCTCGAGGCGGCCCAGTCGGAAAACATATTGGTTTCACCGGCAATGTCCTGACAGATTTTCTGTGACTGTACGGTGTTCTTCGGCCACAGGCCGCCAATAATGCCCTGCGCAGCCTGGCAGGAGGATACATTCATGTTATTGAGGTCACTGGCCAGCTTCTGCATAAAATCCTTCACTGACTTCATGCCCGGCACTGCTGTCTGCAACGCCAGGTCAAAAAAATATCCCACGGCATTCCCCATCAACTGTTTCACAAAACGCTCAATCTGTTCGCTGTTGATAAAGGAAAAGGACCCCAGATAAGCATCAATACCACCACAACCGGCGGTAATATGCGGCGGGGTGAATGACGCTATCTGCAGGTTATTCACCTGATTGCGTAAGAACAGATTGCCGCCGGTGGCATAACCTGCCGCCTGTCCCTGCCATACAGCTGCGCGGGTGGCATTGCCCTCAAAGCCCAGCTTGTTGAAGAATTTGTTCAGGTCATTATTCACGTCAGCCTGCGCAGGAATAACCAGAACTGTAGCCACAAGGCATGACAGGATTGTCTGCCGGAGCAGAGATGAAATTTTTGGGTTCATGGTGACCAGAATTCCGTTGGAGTAATCAGAAGAAAAACGGGGGAATCAGAACTTAGTGTGGAAATTCAGGTGATGCTTTCATACCGCTGCCTGTTCCTGTAACGGCAGCGTTCGCAAATTCCAGCGCCTCATCAATACGCTGCCTGAGCGTCTGCTCATCCACAATGCCATACAGCAGTGGCAGTGTTTTCAGGGTATTCACTTCCACCAGGAACGCTGCCGGGGTCACCGGTCGCATATTGCTCCACATATCACGAATCACAGCTTCTGTTGCCGGAATGGCGTCCGGAAAAGACACATCACCCTTACCATCCAGGGTATACGGGAAAACATCCAGCCCCATCTGTGCGGTCACGCGCTTCAGTAACGGGTCAAACTGCTGGCAGTAACCACAGCGTGATTGCATGAACAACACCAGTTTGTAGTTCTTCAGATTGACTACCCGTCCGTCCGGCAGACGGTAATCCCGGCGTTCAGGGACTGCAGGAGCCACAGGTGATGAAGAAGTGGCTGCCGTCTGCATCTGGCTGGCCTTACCCGGCGTTGTTTTGTGCGCTTCAAGCTGGCGCAACTCTTCCAGCGTGGACGCCTGTGCACCGGCAGCAATCAGCAACACCCCCGTCAGGACCTGCTTCCACATATCACTGTTCTCCTGCCGGTGCTGCATGCCATTTCTTCCAGGCATGAAAAGCAGCCAGCCCCAGACCGGATAATCCCATCGTCGCTCCGATAACAAATATCGCCAGCACATCACGAACCAGCGTCATCTGATACAGGGCATATATCAACGCATCCCCCGTCACCTCTTCAGGCAATGACAAAAGACCCGCCAGATAAAACCAGATAACGGAGGCAACCATCAGCGCCATTCCCGGGTACATCAGAAAATTTTCAGTAAAACGTTCGCGAGTCATATATCTCTCCATTTATTGCCTTTCACATTCTTTCCACATATTTTCCAGGAGTTTCTGATAATGTTTATTTCCGCCATGCCCGGCACTTTTTATTTCCAGTAACTGATGAAATGATTTATCCTGTGAAATAATTCTTTTAATTTCTTCCACTGTCACATTAGTATTACAGTGTTGTTTTTTCGCATTCACGACATCTGATGCAACACTTGCAATATCCGGCTGAACACCGGACAGTTTCTGAAGATAATCTCCCGTATATTTATCCGTGTCATTCCCGGCACTGACAGCTGAAAATGAAATAAGTGATACACAGAATAAAGTCGACAAGCATAATTTCTTACTCATAAGAAAAATCTCCATCCGGATAAAATAAATGTTTTTCACGACCGTGGCGCAAAATCTGTCGCCACACTTAAAAATCGTTTCATCAGGTCATCCTGCGTCATAAAGCCATAAGCCAGCGGCTGGTAACGCTCTGCCCCCGGTTCAACCAGGAAAAGTGCCGGGAGATGCGTCACGCCCAGCCGCTGAGCCTGACCGCTGTCAGGACGCGTCTGCGGCAGCGCCTCGCTCCGGGCACCGTCCATACTGACCGGAATCAGCGCAACGTTGTATTCGTCAGAGAAACGCTGCACCACCTTTGCAAGCTCACCATCCAGCGCATCATTCCCCCGGTAAAAGAAGAACAGCCCGTACTGACTGGCCAGCTGACGAATGGCTGCCACCTGACGGTTCTGGTCAGCCTGTAACTGCAGCGGGACCGTGCTGTTGTAGTGGCTGTACTGCAGGTTGTAATCCAGCTCCGGATGCATCAGCAGGGATTTGGTGGCCACGGCACTGAAACGGCTGGCCTGGCTGGTCCAGAAGTTCTGCATCTTCATGTAGGCCGTAAAATTCTCCACTGTCGGGTAGAGAATGGCGGTATTCAGCCGCTCCTCCGTCATTCGCTGAAGGACTTTCATCTGCGTTGTCGGCGGGAGAGAGGTCAGGGGAACAGTGGCCGGTGGCGGCGTTTCCTCTTCATCCTGTTTCTGAGGTTCGTTATACCAGTGCCAGCCCACTATCGGTTCATCCACGTAGGTGCGGACCGGTTCACGTTGCGCAGCTGTCTGACCGGATACCAGCAGACTTATTGTCGCAACCAGATACAGCATCACAGACTTCATGTTACTGCCCCTTTCCTGCAGACTGCTGCAGCGCCGAAGCAACCTGCTCTTTCACACGTTCAGCCAGTTCACTGTCTGACGGAATGGTGGTGCCGGCATTCAGGTCACTGTAGAAGTTACTGAAATCCATCCGGTCAAACCGCAGCGACTGCAGTTCTTCCACCGTGATGCCCCGGCAGTCAGGATGTTTCCCGCTACCAAAACCAATGCCCAGTTGCCCTTTACGCCCCTGAGCCTGAACAATCTGTGCCAGTTTCGAATCAAACTGACAGTAAGCTTTCTTCTTCTGCAGACACACACCCAGCGCTTTCTTCGAGCAGTACGTGCCGACATAAACGGTGAGCAGTTTCTCTTTGGCTTTCCCCAGCGCCTTTTCTTCACTGTCACAGTGTGCCAGCCCAATGCCCTGTCCCCAGCCGGAGTCCTTACAGCAGTTGTTAAATCCAGCGATGGCCATCCGGCACTCCACTGGTTTACCGGTGAACGCCCGGACATTCACATCATTCATGGCAGCCACATCCTGTGCCGCAGCTGTAACCGCTGCCAGCGCCGAAACGGCCTTACCGAAACCATCAGACGTATTGTTTTCAATGGCATCACATTCACCATTTGCACAAACCAGCTGACCACTGCATAGTTGCGCTTCCCCGGTCACCTTTTTTTCACAGGAGAAAGTCACTTCTTCCTGCAGGCAGGCGCTGCCACTCTTCTCCTGGCAGTTCACGCGCGATACCGTACAGGCCGGATTCTTCATATACACATCACAGCTGCCGTTATCCGCCTCCTGCTTCAGATACGTATCTTTCCAGGCCCAGCAGTCGCTGTAAACGGTATAGGTTTTCCCGTCGATATTAATCGTCCTGTTTCCTCCGGCTTCCGTACACTGACTTCCCTGCAACACTTCTTCAGCCTTATTAAACGGGCAGGTTTCCACCCCCTCCACGGAGGGTTTATGTTCTGTTATCTCAACATCCAGAGTCAGTGTTATTGTCACCTGCACAGAGGCCATGTTTTTTAAAAATTCAAAGGCCTTTGATGTCTTCATCACCGGGAATGACTGCCCGGCTGAAACCTGCATATCCGTATCAAACGCCTGATGGATCCTGCCCCATCCATCCCGCACAGGATATGTGCAGTGTGAATTCTGCCCTCCCGTACAAATAGTATCCCTGCGGGGATACACCACAACGTCGACAGGGAAATCCCGCCCCATAAGACTGATGGTCTCTCTGACAGAAGCCTTACACTTTTCCGAAATGCTTTCCCGGTTACAGTTGCTGTTCCAGGGTATAATCAGACGCTCACCATCAACGGCAACGTGCAGCAGTCGACCCTTTTCCGGGATACTCAGTGCACCGTTCCATTTCCAGTTTGTAGTGCTGTAATCAAGCGTGACAACCTTCTGGTAAGTTTTTCGCACCGTTTTCCGGACAACATTATCCTTTATGCTGGCCTTACGGGTGCAGGTCAGCTCCGCTGCCGGCGTTCGCTCACAGACATGCGACGTGATTTCCGTTTTACTGACATTCACGGTTTCGCACTTGTCGTACGTACCGTTCGTGACGATATCGGCTTTATCCTGGACATCAAAACCACCGCTGATAAATGGCGCATCCATGGAAATAGGGTCTTTCGGGCGATTCATGATGACTTCTGACGTCAGTTTTCCCACTTCCGAAGTATTCAGGGCGCTGGCACCTGCGCTCTCAAGACTGGCAGAGTTTGATGATGTCACCCCGCCGTAATGCGCCGATTCCGGCGGATTTTCGGTATAGCCGGGAATCACCTCTCCCGGATTAAAGTTATTCAGGACACCTGAGCCATTTCCCTTCAGGCTGTCCGCAAACTGCTTCCCTGAACTGTATTTATCACTGGCCTGCAATCCCGTTCCGAAGGTGGTCAGTGCAGCCAGCATCATCACGACAACGCGCTTCATCGTTCACTCTCCCTGAGAATCGCTTCAGCCACCGGAGCACATTCTCCCTCCTGCGCTACCCGCTCCAGCGCCGCTTTCAGGCGGATATTGCCGCGAATCAGGTCATACCGTTCACCACAGGTCACCACCAGTGCCGGCACGGATGTGATGCCATATTTTGCAAACTGCGTCGGGTCTATCTGAACACCGCCGGTATTTTTCTCCCGGGTAATACGGAATACGGCCTCTGCTGTTTTCCGGAAGTCATTGTCGATGAGTCCGTTAACCAGTGCGGGGATACCCAGCGCACGAGCCTCCAGCAACATGCGAATCAGACCGTCTTCCGGTATGGAGAACGACACAAAATACAGTGCACGCGGTGTTTTTTTACTGCGGGCGGATGCCTGCTGTGATTTTCGGGTCAGACGCTGTATCCACGCATCGTTATGTTTTCCGGGGGCTGGTTGCTGCAGAAATTCCGGTACAGTGGCCTGCCGGCGCAACATATCACTCTGGTCACGCAGGGATTCAATAAAAGCCGCACTGTCCTGCGAAGCACAGACAATGCCGGATGACAGCATGCAGGTCATGGCTATGCTGCAGACAGAGACAATCTTCCACACAGTAATACTCCTGATTAAAATTTACGGAAAAACAGTCAAAAGCAGAGGGATATGATGTTATTCAGAAAGAAGCGCTTTTTTATGGCGCTGATATTCATTACTGGCAGCGCCAGCTTTATTGCATTCAGAAATACCAGAACAACAGCGCATCCTGTTCAGATAATGTCATCCGGGCCAGTTAAGCCGGACAACGCACTGCTGACACACCGGATAATCATGACAGACCAGCATTATGGTCTGACTTCCGATGAAGAAATACAGGCCGCTTTATCAAACACACGGTTTGTGCTTTCAGAAATAAAGAAACAGTGTTCATCAACCAGAAATACCGGGCAGTTTTTGCAGTGCGCCAACAACATTCTGGGCGAGCATTTTTCTTACCAGGAAACCGCCCTCGCCTCAGCGGGTTATTCGCGAAAGATTTCAGACTGTGACCTGAATGTTTATTTATTACTTGATGCAGCAAGGTTACTGAACCGGAAAATAAATATTGTTCATGCTCCCGGACATGCGTTTATTGCTTACACCGCTGAGAATGGTCTGCCGCAGTTCTGGGAAACCATTGAACCAGACAATCATGGTCAACCCGCACAACTATGGACATCTGCGTATGCCAAAACGCTGCATCCTTTTTTTTACACACCACAACCTGAAAACAAGGTTGAGGATATATACCGGTTATTTATATTAAATAAACTACCTGAGAATGAGCGAACCCGTCTGCTTTCCGTTCTGGATGAAACATTGCATGATAATCCACTCTATCTCAGTGCATATTATGGCAATAAGAAAGATATCAATCAGGAGGATGTAAATCACTTACTCTACCTGCTACAGAAAGATACGTACTCCTTTGATAAAAAAATCATTGCAGCGCGTTTCTTTAACAAGAACGAAAACTATCAACAAGCAAAACAGTTGCTTAATTCAATTCCCGAACATCAGTGCACTGGAAAGTGTCTTGAGGAAAAGGCAAAACACTCCATCAAACATAAAATTTACTGGTTTCTTTTTAAGAACGGAAAATATAAATCTGAATATATGATTGAGGAACGAATAACATCAATCAGTGATATAATCAAAACCATATTACTTAGCTTCTTTTCTGTCCTCATATACAATAGCAGAAAAGAGATAGCAGCCACATATAATAATATTCGCCGGAAATGTATACGTCATATCAAATGAAAGAGATGCTCCAGCCAGTATTTCTGCATTATCATAAATTGTATATGCTGTAAAATAACTCAATGCGGTAGGAACCGACATTCTGGTATGCATCCAGATAAGCATTCGCCAGCAGATCCGCTCCCCCGGCCATCCAGCAAGCCCTCCTCTGGTTCCATACCCCAGAGTCATGCATGCAAGGTAGGGGGTCATTATCTGTAATACCCCCGTAAAATCCCCCATCATCTCCCCCTGCCCGAAAACACGAAACCGGGCAGGAGACTGAACCATAAAGAGATCGTATGCCTGGCAGGCTAATCCGATCACAAATCCCCAGGCTGTCAGTGTATCCAGCCATTTCAGTATCGTTTTTACTGTCATTTTTCTACTCACAAAAACACGCAGTTACGTTTACGCCAGATCAGGTAGCCGTAGTTCTTTTTGGTATTGGGGGACGCATGACCGGCCTCCCAGGCCATCACCGTTCGCCCGAACGGGTGACAGGCTTTCGTATCCGGGTGCATGTTCACCATCTGATAGCGAAAACGGTCTTTCGGCATAATCGGCGAGTAATATTCCTTGCATACCTTCTGGTCCTCACCGATGCTGTTCAGGATCATCCCCTGACGGTGCAGTTTGAACGCCATACGCTCCGATAACAGCACCGACGACTGTTGTGGGCTGAATTCATCCGAAATAAAACCGGTAAACGGGTACAGACTGCCGTGTGAACCGGCACACCAGAACAACGCATTGACGGGTTTCCCCTTCACCGTTTTAATCGCATCTGCGGCACAGGCCCCCTGTGCAATCGGGTTAGCCACCACCAGAGCTTCCGGTGAGAGAATTAACGACAGCGCATCATCATCCCAGGTCGGGTCAAGTTCAGACAGATATCCAATATCCAGATCACCACGCTGCAGACAGGCAATCGACATGATGATATTCAGCCAGTATGTCAGTGGATATTTGTACCAGTGCACATGATAAAAACCACCTGCCACGGGTTTATCCTCCTGACCGGCACCACCTGCCCCGACTTTTCCGACCGGAATATTGAAGCCCCCAAGATTTACCATACAGTACGGTGAACGCGTCACATCCGTCAGGGCAAATGGCTCCCAGTACCCAATCGCCATGCCGATACGGTAGCCCACCGGCACCAGAGGACAAATCTGCAGGGGCATGGACGGGTTATCCGTATCCGGTGCATCACCGTCAAAGACCGAAACATCTCCGATGTTCATCGGGAAAATGCACTCCCAGCAAATATCGCTGATCGGGTTAACAAAATTCCCGTCACACATTTTATCCTTGTCTTCTGCCAGCACATTTCCGGAACACAGCCCCAGCGCAATCAGCGCGGCTGTCAGCGTCTTTCTTATCACGATTTTCCCTCCGGCATAGCTGCCGATGTGACAACCAGTGAACTCCCGTCCTGACGCACCACTGCCGGGATATATGTCAGCCCGAAGCGACGGCTCAGGGTGCCGTCCTGGTCAAAGTAAATCCGCGTGTTCAGCGTCTTTGTGGCATCACGGATATTTCCCCCGACCAGTATCACCTTACGGTTCAGCTCAGCCGGCTGCTGATTAAACCATGCCACCTGCCGTTCATCATCCGCATCCAGAAAATACAACGGACCGGCTAATGACACGGTATCCAGCGGGTTAATACGCTGCCCTTTACGGGCAAAAATGCGCCCGTTCTGATCTGCCATATCGGCTGTCATGCTCACTGTCGGATCAACACGGTGTGTGTGCGACCGGGTGTCTGTCTGCAGCCCCTCCACCGGCTTCGGACGCAGCGTGTTCTGCACCACCCGTTCTTTAAACTGCGTCTGCATCTCTGCCAGTTGTCCGCTGGCTTCCATGCTTTCCAGTCGTTGATGGATCAGGGAAAGCATGCTCTGCTCCTGCACCGGCCAGAGGTCACCCTGCACACCCAGATTCTTCGCCGCCAGCGGCAGGCTTATCAGCAGCCCGCACCACATCCACTTCACTGCCCCCTCCTGTAATGGCGGGCCTGAATCTCCTGTACCTCCTGGCACCCCACGCATTTCCGCACACCCGGTATCAGCCGGCGACGTTCTGCCGGAACCGGCGCACCACAGTCATCGCAGAACAGGGCACTGATACCCGTTAGCTGCTGACGGATACGTTGTATGCGATCGGCTTCCAGCATCGCCTGATGAGACTGAAAACGCTCGATTTCATCTGCCATACTCACTTCCCTTCTGCCATACGTGCAGCCACTGACTGCTGAATGTCTGCCGTAATATCTTCTGCTCCGCCCACAACGGCCGGTGCCACAATAATGACTGCCCGGTGATCGCGCTGATATGCCGTCAGGCTGTCAGAGAGCGCGCGGTTAAAACGTGCTGTCAGCACCTTTATCCGGGCTTCATCCAGTGACTGCGCCGCAGCCTGTGACATAAAACTGTTCACGGTTCCGGCCATATCAAAACTGACCGTTTTTGGCTGGCGCCACTCTGTCAGTAACAGGGATATCCCCGCATTCAGCACCATCATGCCCGCCACCACACCGGTGACAGACTTCAGATAACGACGGCGACGGGAGCATTTAGCGGGGGATTTTTCCGGTGTACCGGCAGAGGGGATCAGTGATTGTGTTTTATCCATTCCGTCAGTGTCTCCATTTCCTGCGGGAACTTACGCCAGGCCAGCTCTCCGATAATGTCGTGGATATCTTTACCGGCACGCAGGCCGGCTTCGCGGTAGTCAAAATCCTCACCGTCAGATGAGAACATGACGCGACTGATAGGGTCGAGCAACAGACGGTGGAATGATGTCTGCCCCCCGTAACGCAGCATAAAGGCACTGAAATGCGCCTCACGTGCCGCCGGAAAGCCCTCGATAACCTCCCGCTCAAAGCGGTTAAACGCCTCCGGGTTATCCAGGCAGTATTTACGGAACGCATCACGGTTCTGGCGCAGGATGACTTTGAAGGAGGAGTTCGACCAGGCCGCATACGCCGCACCACTGGCTTTCTTTCCATCGAAGTCTTCAATCCCCTGTGTGATGGTGATGTAGGCACCTTTGTACTTACGTGCCGTGCGGTAACCGTTCTCAATAAAATCTTCGGCCTGCTTGTTGTCCTTCGACAACAGTTTCCAGGCTTCATCAATCAGACAGACCTTGTGCTGCTTGCGACCAGTGAGATACATCCGTTGCTCAACATAAATCATCATCGAGAACATTACCGCAGCCAGCAGGTCAGGTTTGTCCTTCAGTTCGCCCATCTCCAGCACGGAGAAGCGCACGTTATCATCCAGCGAGGGCTTTTCGCTGTTGAAGTATTCACCGTAAATGCCCCAGGAGCAGTACTTGTCCAGACCGACAATGATTTCTTCCATACGTGCACGCACGGTGGTGGTATCACGGAACTCCGGTTGCTGAATTGCCTCCTTCATGTAATGCACGATATCGTCAATCCGTGCAGCGTTCTCTTTACGCTCCCAGACTTCATCTACCGCTTTCAGCAACAGCGACATAAAGGTGTCATCGCAGTCACCGGACGGATTGGCCAGCACAACCAGCAGGTTACGGATACTCTCAGCGGACTCTTTAATATCAACAATGTTGGCAAAGGGGTTAAAGCGCAGGTCGAGGGCATTCAGATACACCCCGCCCACATTACGGCAGAGCCCCTTGTAGGAGTCCCCCATATCAAACACCCAGGCCCGGCCACCGCTGTCCAGCACCTGGCGAATGATGCCCTGCATCAGGAATGACTTACCGCCCCCGGAGGTGCCGGTGACGGAGAGGTTGTTGTTATCCGTATCCAGCCCGGAATCGCCGTCGAACAGGTTCAGAAAGGAGAGCTGATTACGGTAAGACGGTATGGGCAGGCCCTGCCGGCAGACCTGGTTATCCACCACCACCGGCAGAATATTGGCCACATTGCTGGCCCGCGCCCGCTGGATGGCATTTGAACGACAGATATCACTCCACAGCCCTTCCGGCATCATGAACGGGAAGACGGAGAGATAATTGCGCAGTTGCATAAACTCCGGCATGTACATTGACAGCCCGTTACGCCGGAAGGTGTTCAGCACCGTCATCTCCGTTTCCAGCGCCACTTCATCCCTGTCTTCACAGAACAGCGTGACGTTGAAGTAAAAACGCGCCAGTGAGTCCTGGTTGGTACTGAGGGATTCCCGCAGCCCACCCCATTCCGCGGCCTGTTTTTTCACCGACGGCACAAACTTCGCAAAGGGGGAACTGGCCTTTTTGTCCAGCTGGATAAACTTGCGGTTGGCCTCCCGCTGGGTGCCGGCCTGCTCCTCCACTTCCAGCGCCAGCGTCATTACAAACGGGCAGGAAATGGTGCACAGCGGGTCCGTGACGTTGCTGATATTATCCCCCATCTGCCACAGGGCATACGGTTTCTCCGGATTTTTTTCCAGCATGAAATTAAGAATACGTGTGCGTTCACGTTCACCGCCACGTTGTGACTGCAGGCTCTGTTCAATGCGATCCGGGTGCAACATCAATCGCAGGGAACGGTCAATACATTCTGTGTTCAGCGGCTCAAATTCCGCCACATCTCCGCCCGGAGGTTCAATATTGCTGTGCCGGAAATTGGCCAGTTCACGGACCAGAGAAACCAGACCGTGTTTATCCACACGCCTGGACCAGAGGCCGGCAGAAACCAGCCCAGCAACTACACGGTTAGCCACCTGGTTCAGCTCAGTCTTCTTTTGTTCCGTCAGACTGCTGACCTCCTCCGCATACGAAACAAACAGACGGTAATGACGCAGCGTCAGTGGATAGCCTTTTTTATTGGCAAATTTTGTCAGGGCGGCCCGTTCATAATAGGCGCGGGTAATGGCATTGAATTCATCTGCCCGCTTTCCCTGCCAGCGAAAATCGGCCAGCCCACGTTCCAGCATCGGACGCACACAGGGAGAACCAACCAGCATGAATGTCAGCGGAACTTTGCGGGGGATTTTATCCCGTAAAAAATAATCCAGTGATTTACTGATGGCCTCATTGGCACCGGATAACGGCGCACACTCGAGGATAAACCCTGCCGTTCTGGCATTAATGAACAGCTCACTGTCCGGATCATACCGGCGGTACGGCAGAAGACTGGCGAAAGACGGATAATCCATTTCATCCAGGATTTGCTGCGCCTGCTGGCTGCCATCCGGCGTTTTCCAGCCACCCAGCAACTGCGACAGTAATACCTGCCAGCCTTTTACCGCCTGCTGTTCAGGTTGTTTTTCCCTGCGCACTTTTTATCTCCCCTGCTGATGTAACCAGCGCGACGGCGTGACCTCAAAGGCCACCAGTGACGGCTGATGCCAGACATCCTGTTCATCAGTCCAGGCGGCAATCCACATCCGGGCCGTTGTCGCCTGTAACCGGACGGGTTCCTGCGCCGCACGCCGGGATTTCTGGCGTGTACTGCCACCGTCAGGAACAATGCGACGCCCCGTCGCGGTGTTTCCTGATGTCCGGGATGATACCGGTGAAGCCACTGAATCCGGTGCTCCTGCAGGTGTCTTTACGGCAAACGGGACGGTTCTGGTTAAGGGTTGTGAACCTGAAGCGGCAAGGCGGGGAAGTGAGGACTGTTTTGTTACTTCAGAACGTTCAGTGGCTGAGCGGGCTTTATTGTTTGCCTCATCCATTGTCATACAGCTGTTACTGGCTGTGGCACTGCAGTCAAATTCACTCTTCATTCCCGCACAACCACTCAGCAATAAAGCCAGTGCCACGGGTGTCAGATACAGAATCTTCATGTCTTTCTCCGTTATTTGGGCGTCTGTATGGCAGGCACCGTATCCCCGAGGTTAAGTTCCTGCAGCATCTGCTGTGATACCTGAATACCATTATCCACCACCGCTTTCGCCTGACGCGCCGGCGTGGATGCCTTGTCCTCGTCCGTGTACTTCAGCTGAAAACCTTCCTGAAATACCACCGTCACTTCCGTTCCTGCCCCTACAGGGATGACCGGGTGATACTGCTCTGCCCGCTTGATGTAATAATCACTCAGCGTTTTACCGACCTGCGATGCCCCGCCACCCAGCGCGCTGTTCATCACTGAACTGCCGGAAACCGAGGCCACAGCCCCCGCGCCCGGTGTTTCCTGACCAATTTTGGCCACACCGCTGCCAATACCATCCACGGCACCGGCTGCAAATGCCCAGCCAATAATTTTGCCGTTACGCATGACCGGCTCACCTTTGATGCCGTTCTTCCCTTTAAAAGAAACATGGCCTTTAAAAGGCATATCAATCACATGCCCGTTTTTATGGCAGGAAAGACGATCGGTACGGATCAGCGCCCGCTCACTGGAGATATCACCATAGGCCCCGGCAGTGACCATACAGCCTGTCAGATCATACGTTTTATCGTTGGGCATCCTGACCAGGCCGGTCAGGCGGAACTGCATCGGGGACGGATCGCTGTTACCGGTGACGGAGGCATTGGCATCGGCCCCTTCAATAACAACCGCCGGCGCAAAGCTGGCTGACGGGATATAAGGCAGAGCTGGTTTATTGCTGACGGCAGATTTTTCACCATAATCCACGGTTATTGAGGACAGGCCTTTCTCAGGCTTTAGTGTCACCTGATACTGCGTGACCGGTGCCAGATTTACGTTCTCATTACCACTGCCCGGCGGGTAAAATGTGGTTGGAGGTGGAACAGCCGCACCCGGGCCAAAAGAAGGTGCAGGTTGCCCGGCAGGTAATTCCGGTGCGCTGTTTTCTTTCATCGCCTCCTGTTCGGCCCGCAGGATAGCCAGCTCATTCTCCTGCTCTTCAATTTTGGCCCGGTAGTCCTGCTCCCGTTGTTCCATTTTCGCCAGACGGGATTCAAAGGCTTTCAGCTTCTTTTCCGCCTCACTGGCGGTATGCTGAATATCTGCAACCGCCGCATCTGACACCTTTTTATCGAAGGTCTGTGAGACCACACCCGTCATATTGGGCGGCGGCGCTTTTTGTTGCTGTGTCTGCGCTGCTTTTCCTGCATGCTGCGCAGAAGACAGATACCAGGCGGCCCCACCCACTGCACTGATCCCCAGACCAATAAGCGCCATTCTGAGGTTTTGTTTACGACGAACCAGCTGATTGATATTAGCCATCCCGCGCCTCCGTCTGTCCGACCATCACCCAGACATCGGTGGTCGCTCCGGGTAACAGGGTTTCTGCACGGGGATAAATCACCACGCTGCGCACACCCGGCGCACTGAACTGAGATTCAGATAACACTGCCGCATGTTGTTGCCTGTTGCTTATCCGGTAGCGATATACCCGCAGAAGATCACCACTCCACATGCCGTCGGCCCGGGCAATCAGTCCGGCAGGCAGTGAAAACACCGGCGCGGCCACGATCGGAGAAAAGACGTATCCCGGGGGAATATCGCCTTTCATCAGCGTCCTCTGTACATCAACCAGTAACGCCACATAATCATGGCTGCGCTCCCAGGCAGCGGCAGCCTGGTGGCGAACCGGCCGCTCACTTATCAGATGTACCACCCGCCCGTCCCGGACCTGAGGCTGCCCGATAACGGAGACCACCAGGCCACCTTCGGTACGGATATAAAACGTGAAGGGCGCGGTTTTCTCCGTCATCAGGATCACCCCGCCATTTGCAATACCTGTCTGTCCGTACTCTCCGGTATTCGTGAAGGTTCCCTGCGCACTGTCCACACCCACAATACGGTCACCCGGAACAACCAGCAGGTTAGGCTGTGTGTTGCTCAGTGCAATACGGGCCTGTGCATCAGGCGACACAGGAACCTGTACGGGTTTCTGTGCCACTGGTGCGGCCTGTACGTTACCGACCAGACCACACAGCAATGCGACCATTCCCGGAAGTGTTTGCCATTTATTTCGTTGGTTTTTCTTTCTCATTCACCAGTTCCTTAAATGACCGGATCGTTGTCATCCCGTCCCTGTAACCCAGTTCCAGCCGGTATGCCTTTTCTTCCGGCAATGCTTCACGCCGTCCAATCCACGTCTTCAGCGTCCCCCTGAAATCCACCACCCCGGCATTCGGATACACATCAATTCCGGTCATATAAAACGCAGAGCTGGCGTTGTTGGTAATGATCTGGCTGGCTTCACCGTCCAGAATCGTTTTCATCTGAGGGCGGGTTGTTGTATCGAAATAACGCAACAGGGCCTGATGCTGGGCTTTTACTGATTCTGGCGTGACATTAAGTCGCAGGAACATCAACGATTCCGCCACCTGCTGCAGATAGCTGGCATCAGCCACATTACGGGACAGCGAAAACGGTTGATTAAAGAACATGGGGATGTAGGTTTCTTTCTGTCCCCGCGCCAGATCTTCAATTCGTAACCAGGCAAGGACATTCGCGGCCAGACTCAGACCAAGAAAAAACAACAGGATGACAAACGTCAGGGATGTGAACTTCAGGGCTGAGCGATGTGCGCTCAGATCCATAAACGTCTCCTTATTTTAACCACAGTCGCCGGCATGACTCCGGCAGCACTTTAAACTGACTGTTCAGCCCCGGCAGATGCCAGTAACACATATTAAAAAGCCAGGACGTCCCCTTTCCCTTTTTGAAATGGGTTAACGCAAACCAGAACAGAAGCCCGACAATCAAACCGGCCAGACTCTGGTTGAAGTAAATCCCGATGCACGGAGGAGTCAGTCCAACGGTAGCCTCATCGAGAGGGATCCCGATGAGGCGTTTCTGTTCGGTCAGCGTCTGAGGGAAGATGTAACGTTCTTCCACGTCATCACGCATACCGTCATCTCCTGAAAAACGGAAGCAGATTAGCCACCGATCATGGAGAAGATAACCTTGGTCACCACGATAAATACCGGGATCAACACAAAGGTGGCGGGGTTGTGGTTACGCAGATAGAGCATGAATACCAGAAAAACCTCCGCGATCATGAAGTAGTACATCATCGTGGAGTCCTGGCCGAAGGTATCCTGGACATCCTGCTTACCAGCAGCAGCCAAATCATCAGCCTGTGCCACGCCCTGCGCCACCAGATAAAGTGCCAGCGGCGCAGCCACATATTTCACCAGGGCTTTGGCAGTTGATTTATTAACAACAGCCAAACAACGTGACAACAAACCCGGCTTGCGTTTTTTCACAGACGTTGCCATGACATTATTTAAAACCGTCATTTCAGCCATATAAATTCCTCTTTAACGGACAATAAAAAGTTATATGGGCGGAATTGCCCTCTGAATACCCGGGAGTGGATATTCAGAATGAAACTCCGGACTGTTTCAGACACGCTACCGCCCTCGGGTGCAAATCCGATCGTGACCGGGAAATACGGTCTGCGGGGCGCAAAAGTTCCTGCCCGTAAATAACAGGGCATGACAAATGCAAAAGAAGCTCTTTCTCCGCAAAAGACAAAAGAGTATTGCTGATATTTAAACTCCCGCTACGGAGGCTCTTTACTGAGCAAAGATTTAAACGGCTAAATCAATTCTCCTTCAATATCTCCCAATAAATCTCCTCAATATCCGGGACATGTTTAAGGCTATGAGCTAAACGCAACATAGCTTCATGACGGACTTTACGCCCTGAACGCTTAGCGGCCTCATGAAGACGTTGTGCTGTAACATCGCTCATTACAACCGATACTGATTTATGTCGTGATCTACAGCTTTTCATACCCCCCCCAAAAAAACTTAATGGATATATTGTTTCAGAAAAAAACAAATAGCGAAACGGGTACACCTGTACCCGTCATTTTTACAAAAATGTTTTCTAGCATGTTGCTTTAGTTATTTTTAATAGTTTTGTAACACTTTTTGGTTGGATCGTTTTGGGGATATATCTTTCCCATCCATACAGCCCTGAAATATAGAGAAAGTTTTTTAAAGTATGTACATTCAATGTTCTAAATGAACGATTAAGCAGCTCTGCTGTATTTTTCAAATTTCTCCCTGTAATTTTCGATATATCACGATAAGAATATCCCATCAAACATAGCCAAAGCGCACACCATTGTGAGTCATTGAGAAAATCAAGAGGATTAAGTTCAGAAAATTCTCTGACTGGCTTTTCGAGAACACTATCTGTTGAAGATTCTTTTGATAACATCTTATTATAAGACATAAAACTAAAACGCCTTAGAGAGCACACATCAATAACTCGCGTTATTGTGTATTTTTCATCACCAAAGAGGAAAGGTTCTGTGATATACACAAGCGGCGTATAATGTTTATCACAATAAAAAAGATGGATTTCAAGAGTAATGATACGAAGTGATTTACTCATCACTGTTGTACGTATCTTTTTGTTTCTGCGACGATAATTTTTAGACAAAACGCCTAGTTCTTCATCAGTTTTCCCGTACAGATTGGTATTCTTGAGTTTGAAAAGCTCAGGAACAGTCCTGGAATGTAGCAAATATTCTCCATCTGAGTTCATAATGAACCATGGAGCGGCATTATCTGTATAATGTTGCAGAAAAGCAGCTAAAAGATCTTGAGATCTAACAGATAGATCAATAGAGTTGTGCTTAGCCATAACTAGTTCTCCTGTAACGGCTAGATTGTGGTTAGCACTGGCAGCGGGACCGATATTCCCCTGTCAGTGCGACTTAGTTAATTTTTTAAAATAGTCAGATATTGCCAACTATTTTTTCAATGCAAATTTTATCAAACACTTTTTCCTGGTTCAATATCTCTCATTCTTTCTCAGGAAAAAACTCCTGCAACGATTCCCTTATTTCCTGCTTAAACTTCGAAATCATTTCATGATAGTTATGACGCGAATCCGACTTTATTTCTGTTAAATCAAACATACAATTAAGAATAGCCTGAGTGGTAAGGCGACTCTTCATACATTCTTCCAGAAGTCGCTTACGAAACAATTCTTCATCAGTTAACCCGCCATTTTTTTCCTCTTCCTGTTCACGCTTTTTTAATTGCTGTACAACACGTAATCCCGTCTCCAGCAATTCGGAACAGACACTTGACATATTAACATCAGCCGGAGTGGCTCCTTCAGCCAGTCTTTCATCAACAAGCTGACGAATACCATCAAGTGTTTTTTGTTTCATATAAACGTTTTGTCTCGGCATTAAATATTCCCTGCTACAAAATTACAGTACCTGATGCAGCACCGTTCAAAAAACAAGCAACAGTGCCTGATCCAGCACCGCAGCACCATAACAGGCACTATAGCATCAATATCAGGCACTGTAAGCAGCACTGCACAGGCAAAATCCAGCCACAATCCAGCACCGTAACAGGCACCGTTACAGTGCCTGTATTTCAGTAACATTATGATTAATAAGAATTAGCACTGTAACAGTGCTGCTTATAGTGCCTGATCCAGCCACAATCCAGCACTGGTACGGTGCTGCGTATAGCTAAAAAACGCGAAATTTGCCATATAAAATAATTTTAACGCACTGATTCTAAAGATAAATCATGCAAAATGCAGTTTTGCGACAGGTGTGAAGAAAATAGTCTCAGAGAAGGGATAAGGCAAAAAGGGTTCCGGGAGGAGATCTGGCATTTCGGGGCATTGCCTGCAAAATGTAAAAATGGCATGCTCACTCCACAGTGTTGACGCCATAAATAGTGAAAACATGCATAAGATTATCGCCATTATCCTCATAATGTTTGCAGGAAACACATATTCCTCTGACTGTTTTGAACTTGCTGGCAGAGATTACAAAATAGATCCCGATTTACTGAGAGCAATTTCATGGCATGAATCCCGTAACAGGGTTAATGCTATCGGCATTAACCCTGTTACGGGATTCGGCTCCGGCCTGATGCAAATCGACTCCCAGCATTTTAAGGAACTGTCCCGTTACGGAATAAAACCGGAACACTTGGTTACAGACCCGTGCATGAATATTTATACCGGTGCGTATTACCTGGCAATAGCATTCAAAAAGTGGGGCGTAACGTGGCGAGCGGTCGGTGCTTACAATGCCGGTTTTCGCAACACACAGGAACAGGAACGGCGCAGAAAAATTTATGCTTCAAAAATACAGAACATTTATCGCAATATAAAAAACAAGCAAGGACACTGAAAGATGTTATGCCGCGACAGCGGCATGGAAGGCCACACACAAAAATATCATATGAGTGATAATGCTGACTGGCCGAAGCCCCGCAAAGCGGGAACCCATCTTATATATATCCGGTAACTGCGCAGCCTCCTGCCAGACCATTTTTCGCGGGCACAATATTTACAGACTACCGAAAAGCCAGTTGATGAAATTGAGGCATATCAGACGACATAGCAATGCCTCAGGATGATAATATAAGTAAAACCCCGAAAAATTTTTCGGGGTTTTACTTATATTATCATGACTTCCACTCCCTGAACTGTTCGGCAATCATCCATAATGCTTTGTTGATTCGGATATCACCGTCAATGCCTGTAATGGCTCTTGTCCTGGTATTTTTACCGGAGGCACTTCGCCCCGATAACCCACCTTTTATCATATTCTCCTGAACCCGCTGCCAGGTTGTCCAGAGATCGTTCTGTTTATCCTCCCAACGGCGGGGAGTAATTATTTGTTCAGGCGTTACAGGCGTTTTATTTTCATCTTCATACCTGACCATCAATGCAGCTCTGCCAAATAAATGTTGCTCGTCACTGTTAAGATGTATCTCTTTCATTGTCTCCATATTTTCAGTGACTTTATCAAAGACACCGGGCACTTCATGCGCTCCCTCAATAACCTGCCCGACAATATCACCTTTATGTGGAACGCGGATTTTGCCCAAATTATTTCCGCACACCAGGCCATTTGTGCAGACAAAATGAAAAATTCTGGGGTTCATCTGATAACGGGATGAACCATCATGTGAATAAAGCAGGATAACTTCAGGAACTTCTATCCCGTTAATATGTCCTTCCCTGTGAAGACGTAACATATGTTTACTGTATTCACGCCACCTTAAATCACGAGCCCGGCTGTGACAGGCAATAGAAACGGCTGGCCCCCTTCATCACGTAACTTATTGATGATATTGATAGTTGGAATATATGTATAACACTCACTCCGGGATTCATATTTATCACCAGAAAAAACAGACAAAACAAACTGCATTAATTCGTCATCCGTTTAAAGGAGGCTCACAGCAGATGGAATTATACTGCCCAAAACGGGAAGCTAATCGCATAACCGCCACTCCTCATAAATTTAATAAAAAATTTTTCCGCCTAATATAATCCCCTTCTCATAACCTAACAGTTTGTTAACAATAAGGAGGGAGAGCGCGTGTGCGAAACGGCGTTGCCCCCTTACATCCCGGCGGCCTTTTGCC
>ERZ779942.135-NODE-135-length-60317-cov-3.15962_pt1 | contig 60317 bp, 52 predicted proteins | sample MGYA00511941_ERZ779942 | MGnify/ENA primary metagenome ERZ779942 (study PRJEB29588, sample SAMEA2148265) | human gut metagenome | biome: human gut; feature: human-associated habitat; material: faeces | place: Denmark | collected 2008/2010 ... | reverse complement strand
AGCCGCCGCTTGCAACAGTACCTGTGATACTGACAGTATTATTTTGCGCTGCGGCGTTTGCCGCATAGCCGCCAAAGACGCCTTTAGGTGAAGCGCTGCTGCCGCTGCTGTAACTGACATCAGCATTTGTAAGCGTCACGCTGCCGCCTGTGGCCGCGCTGGTATCATCATACTTCCAGCCGTAAACACCGCCGTTGTTTTGCGTACTATTATTCAAACTTGCGCTGCCGCTGCTGCTATTGCCTGTGATATCGGCAGCCCAGGCATTACTGCTGGTAAGAATACAGCCTACTACCATTGCCAGCTTCAATTCTTTTTGCCTTCCCATTTTCTTTCCCATAAATTTTCTTCTGCCTCCCCTTGCTGTTAAAATACTGCTTCCTGATACGTCTTACTTCATATCTGTTATTGAAGCTCAAGCCGATGTATTCAGCACCTGTTTCAGCTCTGTCATCCAACCCGTGCTTTTTTAATACTTTAAGATTTTCATATTTTTCATATAAATAATTTGTTATAACAATATTTATTGTTATTATAGCACGTTTGTACCCCCCCGCAAGACATACAGAGATTTCTTTAAGGCCGCAGCTTGGTTTCGTTATTGCCTTCACGTTTTGCCAGCCGCCAAAGGCAGCTGTAGCAGTACCTTTAGCGGCTTAAAAATGGCATAAAAAATACCACGCAAATGAAAATTACTTTAAATGCGTGGTATTTTTTTACGAAAAGGTTAAGTTTTCATTATAACCTGCCAAAACTTTCCCTAAGCAATTATTACCAAATCCATAAATTGTACAAATTTTTCTGTTCCAAATATATCTGCAAGCATATCATAAGAGTTCTTATTATCTCCCCACAAGCAGTTGGGTAGCATAAATAACCTTTATCACTAAGCAACTGTCGCCCCTAAAGTATGGCTTCCCCCTGCTTTGATGATGTTTTGTTTTACAAAAGCAACTTTTTTTGTTTTTATTTTTCTAAACATAGCATAAAAATGTGTTTTTCCTGTTCTTTTAGATGAAGTGAAGGTTATCTTAAACACAAAAAAACACAGACCATTTGGTCTGTGTTTTTTCTAAAGTTAAATTAAACTATAGCTGTCCTACTTTACCCGTTTAGGCTTTGGTAGTACTGCCAAAACCGCCGCCGCGAACAGCTTTGTCAATATCGGCATCTCCGTCTGCTACAAGATATTTATAAAAGATGCCTTGGGCCACACGCTCATTTTTGGCAAGCGCTACAGGTTCAGTCCCCATATTAAGCAACGCCAGCATGATATGGCCCTCGTTATCTGCATTATTATAATAGTCGGCATCAATGATGCCCTGATTATTAACAAGAGAAATATGCTTTTTTACGGCGATGCTGGAACGGATATGCACGCCTAAATATTCGTCATCCTGCATATAGGCCTTGATACCAGTCGGTACCAGCTGCAATTTTCCTGGCAGCAGTTCTATATCTTCCGGCAGACAGATATCATAGCCTGCAGATTTCTGTGTTTTACGCTCCGGCATCGAAAACTCGACCGCAGCATATTTAGTGATTTTTTCAAAGCCTCTTACTTTCATAGTACACCTCGCTTATAAAAAATCCCGCCGAAGGAATCAGCGGGATCTTAAATTTCTTGCTTATTTTTCCAAACCGTTAGCCAAAACAGCTTTGCGGGAAAGGTTGATGCGACCTTTTTGGTCGATCTCGGTTACTTTGACAACGATTTCATCGCCAACAGAAACCACATCTTCAACCTTGCCTACACGTTCGGTAGAAAGTTGGGAAATATGGACCAGACCCTCTTTACCCGGCAGGATCTCGACAAAAGCGCCGAAATTCATAAGGCGGGTAACTTTACCGGTATAAACCTTGCCAACTTCAGCATCAGCAACGATACCGTGGATCATATCAATAGCTTTAGCAGCAGACTCGCTGTTTACTGCAGCGATGAAAACCTTACCGCTGTCGTCGATATCGATTTTAGCACCGGTTTCTTCAACGATCTTTTTGATCATTTTGCCGCCGGGGCCGATTACTTTGCTGATTTTTTCAGGATCTACGCTGATCGTAGTGATTTTCGGAGCATATTGAGACAGCTCTTTGCGCGGTTCGGAAATGCATTCCATCATGATACCCATGATATGATCGCGGCCGCGTTTAGCCTGTGCCAAAGCCTGGGTGAAGATATCTTTATTGATACCGTCGATTTTGATATCCATCTGGATTGCAGTGATACCTTTATCAGTACCGGCAACTTTAAAGTCCATATCGCCCAAGGCATCTTCCAGACCCTGGATATCGGTGAGGATAGTGAAATATTCGCCGTCCTTGACCAGACCCATGGCTACGCCTGCTACAGGTGCTTTGATAGGTACGCCTGCATCCATCAAAGACAGGGTGCTGGCGCAGACGCTGCCCATAGAGGAAGAACCGTTAGATTCCAGAGTTTCGGAAACCAGACGGATAGCATACGGGAATTCGTCTTCGGAAGGAATGACCGGCAGTAAAGCACGTTCTGCCAAAGCGCCGTGACCGATCTCACGACGTCCGGGACTGCGCATGGGTTTGGTTTCACCAACGCTGTACGGCGGGAAATTATAATGATGGATATAACGTTTAGTATCTTCTACTCCCAAACCGTCAAGGATCTGTGCTTCACGCAGCGGAGCGAGTGCCAGAACGTTGAGGATCTGAGTTTGGCCGCGGGTAAAGAGCGCACTGCCATGCGGACGTGCAAGCAGGCCTACTTCGCAGGTAACAGGACGTACTTCATCCAGCTGACGTCCGTCAGGACGGATCTTATCAACGGAAATAGTACGGCGAACGATCTTTTTCACCAGCTTTTGCGTGATGTAAGCTACGTCTTTTGCATTATCAGGATATTTTTCAATGAAAACTTCTGCGATTTCAGCTTTTACCTTAGCAACGTTTTCTTCACGCTCTAATTTATTAGCATCCATCAAAGCTTCTTTCAGTTTATCTGCGCCATAGGCTTCGATCTCGGCAGCGATTTCAGCAGGAGGTTCATAAACAGGAACTTCCATTTTAGTTTTACCGACTTCAGCCATGATTTTTTCCTGGAAGGCTACCAGCTCTTTAATAACGCCGTGGGCAAACCAGATAGCGTCAAGCATTGTTTCTTCAGAAACTTCTTTCGCACCGGCCTCAACCATCAAAATAGCGTCTTTAGTACCGGCAACAGCCAAGTTCAGCAAGCTGACCTTAGCCTGTTCCACAGTAGGATTGATAACAAATTCACCATCGACAAGACCAACGCGTACACCTGCGATCGGACCTTCGAAGGGGATATCGGAAATAGATAAAGCGCAGGAAGCGCCGATCATTGCCGGCATATCCGGAGCATTATCAGGGTCAACAGATACAGCAGTAGCTACTATCTGCACATCATTATGATAACCGTCAGGGAACATCGGACGGATCGGACGGTCGATCAGACGGCTGGTCAAAATGGCCTGCTCGCCGGGACGACCTTCACGTTTGATAAAGCCGCCGGGGATTTTACCGACAGCGTACATTTTTTCTTCAAAATCTACAGTCAACGGAAAGAAGTCTACTCCTTCCCTGGGTGTTTTTGTACCAGTTACCGCAACAACTACTGCGGTATCGCCATAACGAACCAATACGGCTCCATTTGCCTGCTTAGCGATCTTACCGATTTCCATGGTAAGCGTTCTGCCGCCAAGCTCCATACTGTAAGTATGCATTCTTCTGCCTCCTCTAAGTTTTCACAATTTAGGTTACCTGATTGTATTCGCCATAAATTGCGTTTCTCCTTTTACTTTTTTAAATTTTCTTAAAAAATCTTTACTGTAACTCCCTGCTTTTTCTGTAGACAAAACTATATAAAAAAGCACAGGCACTAAGCCTGCGCTTTTAAGCAGTTTGCTTCAGATCATCTTTCCCGCTAATATTTCTCGATAATCCTGATAGTTTTCTTCCAGCAGTCTGGGAGTATCCAGGCCATAAGGGCATTTTGCCTTACATTTACCGCAGTGCAGGCAGTCTTCGATCTTTTTCATCATAGCCTGGGCCTTGTCAGTAAGCTGCGCTGCCTGCGGTGCTCTCCTGATCATCAGCGACATTCTGGCACAGGAATTGATCTCTATTCCTACCGGACAAGGCATACAATAGCCGCAGCCACGGCAGAAACTGCCGATCAGCTCCTGCCGGTCTTTATTGATTACTGTCTGCAGCTCTGCTGTCAGAAGCGGTGGGCAGTCGATATAGTTCAAAAATTCATCCAGTTCATTTTCACGCTGCACACCCCAAATAGGCAGTACATGATCAAATTGCGCCAAATAAGCATAAGCGGCTGCAGAATTATTTATCAGCCCTCCCGCCAGTGCCTTCATGGCAATAAAGCCCATGCCGTGAGCAGCACATGCACGGACAAGCTCCAGTTCCTTCTCAGTCGTCAGATAACTGAAAGGAAACTGCAGCGTTGCATACAAGTCAGATTCTATGGCCTCGCCGGCTACTGCCAAACGATGGTTAGTAATGCCGATGAAACGGATCTTCCCCTGTTCCCTGGCCTGCTGCATCGCTTCATACAAGCCGCTGCCGTCACCCGGTTTAGGGCAAAAGGCAGGATTATGAAATTGATAAATATCTATATAATCAGTTTGCAGCAGGCGCAGACTGGTTTCCAGGTCATTCCAGAATCCTGCTGCTGTAACAGACGGTGTTTTAGTCGCAATAAATACCTGCTCGCGGATACCCTTTAGCGCGACGCCAAGCTTTGCTTCACTGTCCGTATAACTACGGGCCGTATCAAAAAAATTTATACCTCGTTCAAACGCCCTGCGCACCAATTTTACTGCGTCGTCCTGCGGTATCCTCTGGATCGGCAGTGCGCCAAAACCGTTTTTATTGACAGTGATCCCTGTTTTGCCCAAGCTAACTTCAGTCATCGTAACGCCCCATTTCTCACTCGATTTCTACTACAAATATAGCATAGAAATAAATAAAAGTCGAACAAAGCGCCGCAGCTCTATGTTCGACTTCACTTTTGAACCAGCTTTAAATATGCTGAGTTTTAGTAAAAATATTTTTATTAGCTTCGATACTTTGGCTGCTGCCCACAACACACAAATACTTCTCGCTTAGTGTATCCCTGATCAGCGGCGCCAGCTTCTGCAGGTCGGCATTCGTCAGGTCTATGATCTCACTGCGCATTTGCTGCCGCATTGCCGTATCTACCTGTTTTAGATGATAAACTCCAGCCTGCTCCAAACGCATGGAGTTGGTCAGAGGCGTATCCAGACCGCTGATCGTGCCGATGATGTATTTTGTCAGCTCACGTTCCGAGAGCTCCAGTTTTTCGAGCCAGGACGGCATATCATAATATGCCTGCAGCGATTCTTTCAGCTTCGGATCACGGTAGGAAGCAAAAAACATGGTCCCGTTACGGTCAAAACGCGCCGTCGCACCGTAAGCGCCGCCCTGTACCCTGATTTTAGTCCACAGATATTCGTAACGCAGGATAGTTTCCAGTACCTTCATTGCGCCGTGGAACTGATAGCCAAATTTGTGAAAATCACCGCCGGCAGCAACATATTGTACCTTGCCGGGTGTCATGATCCCTTCATTTTCTCCCGGCGCCTCTAAAAACTGCGGTGTTTTACCGGCAACAGCTGACTGCGGCAGTAAAGCTGCAAAATTCAGAGCCTGCTCTAAAACCAGCATCCGTTCGCTTTCTTCACAGGAATAAGCCAGAAGATATTTGCTGCTTTCAAAGAAAATACCCAACAGCTGCCTTAATTTTGCTAAGGTATCCTCTGCCCTGCCAGCAAAGTCGGCTGACAGCTCTTTTAAAAATTCGTAATAGCTGAATTGATCCTGTTCATTGACTCGGGCTGCCGTTGAAAAATATGAAGCCAGACGGGTACAGGCTACAATCTGCCCCCGAGAAAAGAAGCTGCTGTCCCAATCTGTTTTTACTTCGTCTAAAATTTCCTGCAGTCGTTTGGCGTCGTCTATTTTACTGCCAAGCGCAACTGCCTGCAGAATGTCGAACAATTTATCCAGATTAGCCGTCAGCGCTTTAGCCTGAACGGTGAACTTGATCGTATAATCGTTAGCGTCGTCGGCAGCTGAGTAAGCATGCATCTGGAAAGAAACACCGCCGGTATATTTGTTAGAGGCCGTGGCCAGCTCCTGATAGGTATACTTGTCGGTATTAAATTTTCCAAGCACATCACTGAGCAGATAACAGTAAGGCAACAGGTCTTTATCAATACCTGTCAGATCAAAATACCAGTTCAGATAAGCTATTTTATTGGTAAAGGCCGGTACATATAAGATATCGTTTGTTCCCAGCTGTTTCAAAACAGTTTCTGTAACTTCTACTTCACGTCTGATATCGCTGCGTTCCAACAGCGGGATCGTTTCCAGCGCCTCGGCAGTATCAGCTGCAGCCTGGCGTTTGTGCAGTTCGCTGCACAGTTCGATATTTTGGGCAATAGTTTCAGTATCCATCGACGCTTTGAGCGCAGCCATTTTTTCTGCCAGTACTTCCTGCTCCCGTTCCTCTTTCCCCTGCTCAGGATTCAGAGTCACTATAACCTTATGGGTATTGTCCAGCAGATAATTTTCAATCAGCTGCTCATAATAACGTGTTTTGATCCCTTCGCGCAGCTGCTGTAAAGCCTCAGTATAGCGCAGACCTGCTAAAGGATCTCCGTCATACAGCCAGGAATCCATCACGCTGATACCATAAATCAAGCCTTTGGGATAAGCGCCGAAATCAGCTTCCCGCAGCTTAAATTCCAGATAATTGAGATGTGCCTCTAACAGCTCTTTATCGATGCCATTGATCGTCAGCTGCTGCAGCGTGTGATAAATAATACTGATAAATTTATCGCGCTGTTCCGGTTTGGAACCGGCGGCTTTAATCGAAAAGATCGGCTGGCGGTAGCTTCCGGCATAAGAGCCGCTGATGTCTTTGGCAACACCGGATTGCAGCAACGCCAGACGCAGCGGTGCCGAATTGCCTTCCAGCAGAACACTTTCCAATACTCTTAATGCCATCGAGGTTTTAACATCACGTGCATCACCAGTAACTATATGCAGTTCGTGATAAGTTTTATCTTCGGTAGCTTCGTCAGCTCCAACCGGATAAGTGCCAAGAACTTCCTGCGTTCTGGCAAAAGCATTCTGCAGAGGTATTTCCGAGTTCACTGCGCCGGTGCGTTTAAAGCCGCTCAAATATTCGTCGTTCAGATACTGCAGTGTTGTTTCGATATCCATATCGCCATACAGATAAATAAATGAATTTTCAGGGCTGTAATAAGTGGTATGGAAATGCTCGAAAGCTTCCTGAGTCAATTCTGGGATAGCATCCGGATGGCCGCCGGATTCAAAGCTGTACGGCGTGTCGGGGAACAATGCCTTCATTGCCTCATAGTCAAGCAAAGCATCAGCAGAAGAAAATACGCCCTTCATTTCATTATAGACGACCCCGTTATAGCTCAAAGCGTCCGTCGGTGCCTCAATATTATAATGCCAGCCCTCCTGGCGCAGGGTATAGGGATTTTCATAAATCAGCGGATAAAAAACAGCGTCCAGATAAACATCCATCAGATTTTGAAAATCTTTGGCGTTGCGGCTGGCAACCGGATACATAGTCTTATCAGGATAAGTCATTGCGTTCAGAAAAGTATTCATTGAACCTTTAACCAGTTCTACAAATGGCTCTTTTAAGCGATACTTGCGCGAACCGCACAACACTGAATGCTCTAAAATATGCGCCACACCTGTATCATCATACGGTGGCGTCCTGAAGCTGATCGAAAAAACCTTATTATCATCATTGTTACCTAAATATAAAAGTCTGGCACCGCTGTAAGTGTGCTCCATCACATATGCTTCTGACTGAATCTCGTCTATATAAGCAGCCTGCCTGATCACAAAGCCGCTGTATTGTTTATTTACGTCTAATTTCATTTTTGCCTCCGAATATTTAACATTTGTCATTATTTTATCACAAATCGTCCACACCAACTAAAAAATCTTTGTGACAACTTGTCAAAATAAAATATTTTCTTTATAATAAACTTAGCGACGTTAGATTGACGTTTCTTTGATGTCATATTTTTAGGAGGAGCAATTATGGACCAAACTCGTTTTACTCTGCGTATTCATCCCCTGATTATGAAAAAATTAAAAGTAATTGCTGATCACAACGGCCGTTCTGTCAACAAAGAGATTGAACAGATTTTGAAGTGGATCATCGACGATTTTGAAAATAAATGCGGTAAAATACGTACTGAAGAACTGGATCTGATCGACCACCCTGAAAAAAAAGCTAAAATCGAGCCTGTTAAAGACCGCCCGATGGATATGCTTTTTAAATTGTAAGTCCACAAACTAAAACGCGCATCTGCATTGCAGGTGCGCGTTTTCATTTTATTATTTAAAGTAGTTGACACCGGAAACAAAGATTTTCTGATTTTTATTGCCAGTAATATTGCGATACAGACCATCTACAAAGCGTTCACTGTGGCACATTTTACCGAAAACGCGTCCGTCGGGACTGGTAATGCCTTCGATTGCATACAGCGAACCATTGGGGTTATAGGGCATTTCCATAGTAGGAACTCCCTGTGGGTCTACATACTGCGTTGCGACCTGTCCGTTTTTGAACAGCTCTTTGATAACAGATTCAGGCGCATAGAAACGGCCTTCACCATGAGATACTGCTACCGCATGGATATCACCGGGTTCTACTTCGCTCAGCCATGGAGATTTATTGGAAACGATACGGGTGTCGACGATCTGCGATACATGACGGCCAATATTATTAAAGGTCAGTGTCGGAGATTCTGTTTCCAGATCTCTGATTTCGCCATAAGGCAGCAAACCTAATTTTACCAGTGCCTGGAAACCATTGCAGATGCCAAGCATTAAGCCGTCACGTTCATTCAGAAATTCAGTTACCGCTTCTTTGATCCTGGGATTACGGAACATGGTAGCGATAAACTTACCGCTGCCGTCCGGCTCGTCACCGGCACTGAACCCGCCTGGCAGCATAACGATCTGAGAATTTTTGATCATGCTGACCATCTTTTCTACTGACTCATCAATAGCCTGGGCAGTAAGATTTCGAATGATAAATACGTCTGCAACCGCACCGGCTTCTTCAAAAGCTCTGGCACTGTCATATTCGCAGTTTTGTCCCGGGAATACCGGAATAAAGACCCGCGGTTTTGCTAAGGTCACAGGAGCTGTCAGCGGCAAATCAGCTCTATATAACGGCTGATTTAATTCACCTTGAGCTTTTTCTTCGATTTTATAGGGGAAAATTTCCTGCAGCGGTTCCAGATATTCTTCCTGAGCCGCGTCAAGCCTGATAGCGCTATCGTTGATGGAGATAAACTGTTCTGCTGTCAGATGACCCAGAAGCATACAGTCCAGACCGTCAAACAATTCTTCGATACTGGTTCCGTCTGCCATTTCCAGCACCATACCACCAGGCTGCAGCGTAAATAAACGCTCAGTATCCTGGAACGGTTTAATGAATTCAAAACCCAGCTGATTGCCAAGGCACATAGTAGTAACGGCAGCGGCAATACCGCCTTCTTTTACAGCAGCAGCGGCAAGCACCTTACCTGCCAGAACCGCTTTATGTACAGCACGCATATTTTTACGCAGCGCTGCAAAATCCAAAACTTCAGCATTATCGCGCGGACAGGACAAGAATACCACTTTATGACCAGCTGCTTTAAATTCTGCAGAAACAGCTTTTTCTCCATCGATAACATCAACAGCAAAAGAAACAAGTGTCGGCGGCACTGTTTTATCCATAAAAGTACCAGACATACTGTCTTTACCGCCAATAGCCGGCAAATCAAGCGCGTCTAAAGCTGTAAAAGCACCTAAAAGAGCGCTGAACGGCTGTCCCCAAACTTCAGTATTATTAAGCTTGGGGAAATATTCCTGCAAAGTCAGACGCAGTTTATCAGGGTCAGCACCCAGGCATACTGCACGCACAACAGACTCAACTACTGCATACATTGCGCCGTGGAACGGGCTCCAGCATGCAACATCAGGATGATAGCCGCAGGCCATGACAGAAGCGGCAGTAGTCGTGCCATTGAGCACCGGCAATCGGCAAACCATACCTTCGCTCGGCGTAAATTGTGTTTTTCCGCCGAATGGCATCAATACCGTGCCGCGGCCAATAGTGCTGTCAAAACGTTCGGAAAGTCCTTTCTGACTGCAGACATTTAAACGGTTTAAATTTCCCAGCCAGGCTTGTTCCAGAGAAGCAGCTTTATTAACACATTCAGGTACTTTATCAAAAGCATTTTCGCCTTCAGCAGCTTTAACTGTGATATTAGTATGCTGCGCTACACCATTGGTATCGAGGAATGCCCGTGCCAAATCAACGATTTTTTCTCCGCGCCAGTACATAACCAGACGTGGGTTATCAGAAACCTCAGCTACAACTGTGGCTTCCAGGTTTTCTTTATCAGCATGTTTAATAAAATCATCAAGATCTTTGGCTTCAATTACGACGGCCATACGTTCCTGCGATTCAGAAATCGCCAGTTCCGTACCGTCAAGCCCTTCATATTTTTTAGGAACTTTATCAAGATTTACGACCAGACCGTCAGTCAGTTCACCAATAGCAACGGAAACGCCGCCTGCACCGAAGTCATTACAGCGCTTAATCATCGCCGTAACAGCAGGGTTACGGAACAAACGCTGGATTTTACGTTCTGTAGGAGGATTACCTTTCTGGACCTCAGCACCACAGGAAAGCAGCGAATCTACAGTATGTTCTTTAGACGAACCGGTTGCGCCGCCACAGCCATCACGTCCGGTACGGCCGCCCAGTAATACGATCAGATCGCCTGCAGACGGACGTTCACGACGTACAGTATCACGCGGAGCAGCGCCAATAACAGCGCCGATTTCCATTCGTTTAGCAACAAACTTATCATGATAATATTCCTGTACATGACCGGTTGCCAGACCTATCTGATTACCATAAGAACTGTAACCGGCAGCAGCACCGACAGTTATTTTTCTTTGAGGTAATTTACCTGGCAGAGTTGCTTCGATCGGTACGCGCGGATCAGCAGAACCGGTAACGCGCATAGCCTGATAAACATAGGAACGTCCTGAAAGCGGATCGCGGATCGCACCTCCCAAACAGGTAGCTGCGCCACCAAATGGCTCAATTTCCGTAGGATGATTATGCGTTTCATTTTTAAACATAACTAGCCATTCTTCTGTTTTACCGTCTATTTCTACCGGAACAACGATCGAGCAGGCATTGATCTCTTCAGAAACGTCCAAATCGTCAAGTTTACCTTCCGAACGCAGTTTTTTCATACCGATAACAGCGATATCCATCAATGTTACCGGGCGCTCGGTATCCTCTCCGTAAACAGCATCACGGGTAGCCATATACTTATCGAAAGCCGCTTGAATAGGTTTATTATACTCGCCAGCTTCAATTTCAACATCTTCTATCTGCGTCATAAAAGTCGTATGACGGCAGTGATCGGACCAATAAGTATCAAGTACTTTTATTTCGGTAATAGTAGGTTCACGGTGTTCTTCATTAAAATATTTCTGACACCACATCATATCTTCCAAGCTCATTGCCAGACCCATTTCCTGGCGCAGCGCTTCCATTTCATCGCTGTTCTTGGTCAAAAACCCGGCAACCGACTTGATCCTGGCAGGTTCTTCACAGGTTGCGATCAAAGTGGCAGGTTTCTCCCACTCTGCTTCCCTGGCTTCAACAGGATTTATACAGTAGCTTTTGATTTTAGCGAGTTCTGCTTCGGTCAAATTTCCTTCTAAAATATAAATTTTAGCAGAAGCTACCATCGGACGTTCTTTTTGCGTAATCAGCTGAATAGCCTGTTCGGCAAAATCCTCCCTTTGGTCATATTGTCCGGGAAGATATTCCACGGCAAAAGCACAGCAGCCTGCAGGCACTTCAAAAATTTCGTCAGTAACAATATCTACCGGAGGTTCCGACAACACTATTTTTCTTGCAGCAGCAAATTCTTCATCACTGACGCCCATCACGTCATAACGATTTAAGATTCTGATGCCTGTCAGATTTTTCATGCCTAAGTTATTGCGCAGATCGGATAATAATCCATGTGCTTCAACAGCAAAAGCATCTTTCTTTTCCACAAAAATACGTCTGATTGTACTCATAAACTCAGCCTCCAAAATAAGATGCGGTTAAAAATACTCGTTAATATAATTATGACACTTGGGAAACAGCCTGTCTAACAATGAAGCCGCTTCCTGATTATGTATCTTCAGCCTGTTTTCAGCAGCCAGTTCCTGTACGGAAAACTGACCAAAATATAACTGTGTAAAGGCTGCTACATCCATTTCAATATCCTGCATATCCACTGTACTCTTAATATTGATCTGACTGGCATTTATTTCCAGTTTCAATAACCCGTTATTAAGAGGCAGGGTTTTATCATTTATCAGCAAAGATAATGTTCCCTGTACATCTGCAGCTATGTCAGTCAGCTGTAAAAGTGCTTGACGCACATTAATGCAGCGTGCCATCATAAACGGCTGCAAACTGCCAGCATATTTCTGATCCTGTAAATGCAGATACGTTTTATCCCAGACTTCTGCCAGCCAGCTGAAATTTTCAGCTTCAGTAACATGCTGTCTGGCAAACTGCAGCAGAGAATCACGCGCCGCTGTTTCTTCTGCCATAAGTTCCTGCACAGCAAATGTTTTATCATCAATGCTGTAAAACATATAGCCAGCAACTTTTTCGCCGCGTTTAACAAGCACCGCTTTAATCTGTTCACCCTGATGAACTGCCAGTAAATGCAGCCAGTTTTTTAAATCACGTTTTACTACACCGTGATAAGCTGCAGTCACGGTATCATAGACCTTTTGGAAAACTTCGGCCTTCTCCAGTCCGGTTCGGTGCAATGTCATATCAGAAACTTTATTGCCTTTGGGCAATGCGGCCAAAGGCATCTCGTAACGATACCTGTAATAACAGTAATCAAACTGATATGGACGGTAAATACCGGCACTGATCGGCATTAATAAAACAAATGCCTGACCCTGAGCCCGTAAAACTGAAAAAGCAGTTTCCAGAAGCGGAGCAAATAAATGTCTGCCCCTGTATTCCGGCGCTGTTGCAACGCCGACAATATAAGGCAATTTCAAATACCTTCCACGCAAATTGATAGTATAAGGGTTCAAATGCAGCATATTCATCAATTTGCCGGATTTTTCATCAAAGCCGCCAAGCACCATATTTTCTTTTAAGCAGTATTCATTAAAATACCACTTAAAAAAAGGAGTATCGTTTTTTTCAAAGCAATAATCCCATAATTCCATTATTTTAGGTAAAGTTTCGTCATTAATAATACGAAAATCCATATTTACACCTATTTAAAAACAGACGAATATTTTTTGATCATAAATTCAGGATGATATGATTCCTTAGCAGTACGCAGCCCTTCATGCCCCATATCTTCTTCTCTGTTTAAATAAACTACATCCCCCCATGCATGTTCGGCAAATTCTTTATTGATTGCCGCATAAATACCGCGGATATCAGGATTTGCTTTTTCTACATGCAGAACGGCAGTATCGTCATTGATTTTTTTACCGAAGCTGAATGCTTCAATTTTTCCGTTGACACGGATAGCGCCGCCGCGCAAACCAAGTGCTTCAAAATTATCGATCGCTTCATGGATAGCACATTGCTCACAGCGCAGGCTCTCGTCTTCGCCAACACGTTTTTCGCACCATTCATCACCAAAAGCCTTGCACTCTTCGTAATTCTCTGGTCCGATCGGTTCGTAAACATAATCGGGATATTCTTTTTTAAACGCATTGTAATGATTTTTTTTACCATGATATTTACGCCCAGACAAACTAGCCAGTTTTTCACGCAAATAAACATAATCCCAATTATCACGATCTTCAATAAATTCCATCTCTGGAAAAGCTTTTGCCAGCCGCTCTTTGCCATCGTCATAAATACCATGGATCTCAAAAGGCTTGCCTTCATGATATTCTTTAATTTCTGCAAACAATTTAGGCAGATCTTCATCTTTACCGCCAAAAGGCTGCAAAAAGAAATCCACTTCGTTGCGTTTCACCTTGATCACCAGAAAGTCATGTACTACTGTCCAGTAAATGCCATAACAGTCCTGCCATACAAATAAATTTGTAAACGCACATTCAGAACCCCGTTGGTCAGGACGTGATAAATAACTTTCGAACAAAGGCCTGTCAGCCAATGTTATTTTTTTTAGTTCTAAAATAAAAAGGACCTCCTTAAGATACACAACTTTCCTATTCTGATATTATACCATAAAACTGTCTATTTACTAAAGAAAAAACCAATTGCCTAAGCAATTGGTTTTTTAACTTCATTAATTATTAGCCTTTGCGAGCATTGAAGCATTCGCGGCAGTATACCGGACGATCCATGGAAGGACGGAACGGTACTTCGGTGTCTTGACCGCATTCTGCGCAAGTAGCATGGAACATTTCGCGAGCCGGGCGCTCGTTGTTGATGCCCATACGTTGTTTGCGAGCTTGACGGCAACCAGGGCAACGGCCGGGTTCATTTGTGAAGCCTTTTTCTTCGTAGAATTCCTGCTCGGAAGCAGAGAATACGAATTCGGTGCCGCATTCACGGCATACTAAGGTTTTGTCTTCTTTCATTGGTTAATCACTCCTTACATTAAACATACCCCATAAGGACTTATAGATGTTACCACTGCTTCCTCATGTTGCGTATGTAGCATGGAAGAAGTTCGGAACCCTACCCGGACCACTGAGATATACTATAAGCAGTATATCTAAAAAAAAGATAAAAGTCAACAAGAAATGTACATTTTAAAATTTATAATTATTTAGGATATTTTATTCCGTCGGAGTTTACATTATCATTTAAATAATGTGTATCATTTACATACTCAATTGTAAAGCGGTCCTGCCATTTACCAATACAGGTTGTGCTGGCATTATGTACGCCAAACATCCACAGTTTATTGATATCAAGCCCCAGTAAAAGGCAAAGCTGTACTCTTATAACGCCGCCATGAGAAACAATTGCTATATTTTTATCGCTGTTATTTTTAAAAAGGTCTTCACAGACAGAACGAACCCGCAATGCAACATCGTCGAATGATTCCCCGCCTGGCATTCTGCACTGTGCCGGCTGTTTAAAAAACAGCTCTAACTGATCACTCCATTTTTCTTTGATCTCATCATAGCTCAAACCTTCCCATTCGCCAAAACAAACTTCCTTCAGTTCATCTAAAGGCTGAACAGTAAGTCCATGAGCTTCAGCCAAAGGTGCTGCAGTCTGTCTGGCTCGCTGCATGGAGCTTGAATAAATTTCGTCCAATACAATATTTTCATAATGCTGTCCCAATGCTGCAGCCTGACACAGACCCTTGCTGTTAAGAGGATTATCTATGTGCCCTTGAAATTGAAATGTTTTATTAGCTTCTGTTTCTCCGTGCCTTATAAGATATATTTTGCCCATATTGCCTCCTTATTATTTACCTTTTACCTGTACTGAATGCGCAAATTCTTCCACTTCAGCATGTACTCCTGCTTCAGCAAATGTTTCCATTTCATTATACGCCTTAATGCCTGCATCAAACAAGGTAAAAGCTAAAACTGCGCCTTCTCCCGCCCCACTGTTATTATCCAACTTTAGCGGTGCCGATAGCTCCAGCCGATTCAATAATTTTTCCATACCCGGTTCTGCCGACACATGCCCTGCCATACAATATTCAAGAACTACCGGAGCTAATTTGCAGGCTCCGACAGCAGCCAGGCATGTAGCGATACCATCCAGCATTACAGGTACCTTGCAGGCAGCAGCCTGTAAAACAGCACCAGTCATAGCGGTTATTACCGGATCGTTAAGCTTTTGCAGAAATTCAATTCCTTCCAGCTGTAAAAATGCTTCTGTTTGTTCTGTAAGAGTATATTTTTCCAGACTTCCCAAGGCCAGCATTTGCAGTTTATCACTGACAATATATTCTTTTGTCAGAATAGCGCCTTCTTCAAGCGCTTCCTCAAGATTACAAGATGTGACCAGCAATGGGTAAACCTCTGCTTTAGCTTCTCGTGCCAGCAAAACAACAGGCAGCTCCTCCTGCATCGCTTTAGCAACAGAATCTGTGTCAGCACTCCACAAAAACAAAGCTTTTTTAGGATATTGAACAGATTTTTTATCAGCACTGCCGATAATACCGGCGTAACGCGAAACCATAGCTTCCAGTTTTGCAAGTGAACCGACCGGTTTGATAAGATTGTCAAATCTGTTTTGTGCTTCCTCTACTTTTTGACGATCGATTGGTTTTATTTGTTCAATAATATTATTTATATCCATCTTTAAACCTTCCTTATCTTAGTAAGAATACTGCTGTCAGTAAGTAAATCACATTGCCGCATTCAGTCAGTGCACCATATGTATCACCGGTAAGTCCGCCTAACTGTGTTTTTAAATATTGCGCTATTATCAAAGTGACAGTAAAACATATTCCTGCCACCGCCAGATATTGTAAACCACAGGCCGCAATAATACCTGCGCATACTGCAAAAGCAATATACGTATAAAATGGTTTGGCATACTTGGTAAACATATGCCCTATTCCTTCTTTACGCGCATAGGGAAAATTGACAATAAAAACTACCATAAAAGTTCGTGTCGCAACGGACATCGTCAGTAAAACCCAGGTCAGTGTTTCACCGCTAAGTTCAAGATAGGCAGCTATTTTGAGCAGCAGCAAAATAATTATTGCCAATACAGCATTAGAACCAACATGGCTGTCTTTCATTATTTCCAGCATTCTCTCGCGGCTGCGGGCAGAAAAAACGCCGTCAGCAGTATCCATAAAACCATCGTACATCAACCCGCCGGTAATAATGATCTCGGCCAGCAGCAAAAGCGTTACCCGTAAAAAAAGCGGCGTTTCGATATAAAACAGGCTATAGTTTACGGCTGCCAAAAGTGACCCGATAACCAAACCTACCAGGGGAAAATACGGCACACTGCGCGAAAAATCTTCGTCACGCCAATCTGTCCGTTTTGAAAAACGCACTCGCGTCAAAAATTCCAGGCAAGTGATAAAATCACGCATGCATGCCACCACGCTTATACAGTTCTTTATAGGTATTGATCGCCATCTGTAAAATAACAATCGCCAAAGACGCTCCTGTACCTTCGCCAAGACGCATACCCGCGTCAACTATCGGCGTAAGTCGCAAAACCTCCAGCATCTTTGCATGTGATATTTCAGCAGAAAGATGTGAACAAAGCATATAATCAGCACAGGCTGGTTCAAGTCCGTACGCAAGCAAAGCAGCGCAGTCGCATTTACACCGTCTACCATTGTAGGAATACGGCGTCTGGCGCCAGCTAAAATCATCCCCGCCAACCCGGCATGGTCATAACCGCCAACCTTACAGAGGATATCCATGGCATCGCCCAAACGTGGTTGATTTTTAGCCAGACCATCAGCGACGACCTTTCTTTTTATCGCCATGCGTTCATCGTTGATACCAGTTCCCCTTCCTACTGTAAGCTCGGGCGGCAACCCCAGAAATGCAGAAACGATTGCTGCGGTCGATGTAGTATTCCCGATTCCCATTTCTGCTGTTACTAATAAGTTATAACCTTTATCAATACATTCATCTGCGACCTTCATACCAACTTTCAATGCTTTTTCGGCCTGCTCCACTGTCATGGCCGGTCCCTGTGTAAAATCTTCTGTACCCCAGGCAACCTTCTCCTGATGAACTTTAGGCATTGCACTCAAGTCAAAAGCCGTACCTGCATCGATCACAAAAACATCGGCACCGGCATGACGTGCCATAACGTTAGCGCCGGCAGTTTCCCTCATGTAACCGTTTATCATCTGCATAGTTACTTCCTGCGGATATGCGCTTACGCCATATTTGGCAATTCCATGATCGCCGCACATTAACAGCATTGCACTTTTGATTTTATCAGGCAATGCCGTCCCAGTCATGGCAGCATATTTTTCAACCATTTCCTCCAGCTTACCTAAACTATGCAGCGGCTTATCCATTTTAGCCCAGTTATTTTTTATTACTTCCGCAGCGTTGCTATCCAACGGTGGGATCATTATTTTTTCCATTGCTCTGCTCCTTCATCATCAAAACTAAATGCCATTTTTTTTAGATCAACAGCTTGACCGGCGACACAATAAAAGACCCTGTCACATACATCGGCAACCTGCTGGTTTATCCATCCGGCAAGATCTCTGTACTCACGTGCCATAACATTATCCGGTACGATACCACCGCCAACTTCATTAGTAACAAATACTACCAGTTTTTCTGTTTTTCTGGCGGCTTCCAGTAATTTTACAATTTCACCTTTGACAAATGTTACCTTTTCTTCAAAAGTTCCTGCAATTGCAACCTTGCCATACATCAAATTACTCATATACAAAGTAAGACAGTCAAACAAAATTGCATCCGCTTCCTTACCTGCCTCAACCATCACCTGTTCGGCAGCATAAGGTGCTTCATAATTATTCCATCTTTGGGGAGAACGACGTTCCTGATGTAGCCGAACACGTTCAGCCATCTCGTCGTCAAAGATTTCAGCCGTAGCTATATAAGCGCATTTAGATCCATAATGCAAAACAAAACGCTCTGCGAATTCACTTTTGCCGCTTCGTGCACCGCCAGTTACTAAAATCATTTCTTTATACATCCTTAAGCCTCCCTTCAAAATAAAAATACCCTCTCGAGAGAGGGCATAAATAAACAACCTATGCAAGTATCCACCTATCTCCCGTAGGTGTAAGATACCCGTAACAGGCAGGTCTCCTGGCTCAGGTTCAACATTCAGCTGCGCCTTCCCAGTTTCCCAGTGGCATATTGCAGTGAACTTCCCTTTACAGTAGCGGGACTGCGCCGGATTTACACCGGTCTTCCCTATTAAGCGCCGACCGCAATCGGCACACCTGTTGATTTTTTCCAATACTATATATTCTACATTCTTTTGCAAAGTCCTGCTGACCTGCAAAGCATTTTTTCATATTCTTCATCTAAATAATCATGGGCGTCATTAACATTCCTTACGGTAATCAATACACGGCTGCGTCCAAACCAGTAATACACCCTGATTTCATACCATTGAGCTACACCATCCGCTCCGACGAAACGACATTCGCAGCCAGAATAATCAGGAGTATTATTGTAATTTGCAGATAAAACGTCAAAATCAAGCTGAGCCGTAAATTTTTCAATATCTTCAGGATAAAGCAATTCCTGAACGATATGCTTGTAATCATTTTTATAATCACCTGTATACGGAATAAAAACATTCCCTGTAGGATTAAAAGCCATTCTTGAATAGCGTCCATCTTTTAGATTCAATTCAATTGCAAAATCATACATCTGCGGGAATAAATCGCCCAAATCTCTGTATGATGGTAATTTCACAGTACGTCCGTAACCGTTGATGCTGCGACGTTCAGCATTAACTATTTCAATCTTACTTAAATTAAGCAGATTTTCAAACTGTGGCCTTCTCAACGGCTGGCAATAATAGAATCCCTGAGCTATATTGCAGGAAACACTTTTCATTATCGCAACCTGTGCCTCAGTTTCAACACCTTCACAAATCATCGTGATATCCAATTCTTTTGCAATAGCTGCCATCCCTTTGATGATTTTGATATCTTTATCATTATCACAGGCGGCAAGCATTCTTTTATCTATTTTTAAAATATCAACGCTGATATCACTTAAAATACGCAGAGACAAATACCCGGCGCCAAAATTATCAACAGCAATCTTAAATCCCTGATTTTTCAGCTCGTCAACCTGCATCCCAGCAAAATTCACATCATCAGCCAATAATCTTTCAGCAAGCTCAACTACCAAAAGCTTGTGCGGAACATTATGCTTATCGGCAGCTTCTTTTAAAGAATCAATAAAATTTTCATCTTTAAAATGTTCAAATGAAAAATTACAGGAGATTGGAAAAACCTGTAACCCCAAGGCAAGGCGTAATGCTAAGAAATGGCAGACTTCTTCAAAAACAAAATTTTCAAATTTAGATAACTGGTTATTATCTTCAAGGATAGGAATCAAAACTTCCGGAAGAATTATCCCGCGCGTAGGATGCTCCCAGCGCAGTAAAGCTTCCGCACCAACAATCTCATTAGTATAGATATTGTATTGCGGCTGAAAATAAACAGTGAACTCTTTATTATTAAGAGCACTGCAAACTTCTTCAGAAAGAGAATTATAACCAGTTGTGAATTCAAAATCATTGATTATAAAGAAACTGCGGCAGCATTTGTGAAAAACTTTTTTGTTGAGCTGAGCAACAGTTTTTACCATTGCATCTTCCAGCGAGTCTTCGACTCGACATACATAAAGATCTCCGCGCAGTTTGATGCTGACATTGCAAATACGCTTGACTTCGCTTTCTACCATATCAGATAATCCGTCAAACCAATTATTATGCGTTTCTTCATCTGTAAAAGGAACAAGGCAAAAGAACTTATCTCCGGCCTGTCTTGTTGTAAGATATCCCTTCACAACACGTCGGTTAAGCTCTGTTCCCAAAATGCGTAAAACATTATCTGCTGTCTCACGCCCATAAATATCAACGATATCATGGTAAGGGTCAATATCTAAATGTATTAGCGCCAAAAGCTCTTTTTTGCGCTGCAGCATTTCATCCGCTTTTTCTTTAAACTTATCAAATCCCAGTGTACCGCTTACTTTATCACGTACATATTTCTGCGAATACAACATTCTTTGATGTTCAGAAGACTTAAGGTAGAGAATTGCTACAAACACACCAAAAGCAATTATCGACAACAGGTAAAAATTCATAGTAATCTCCCATTATCTTTCAATATAATTATAGTAAGTATATATCTTTCGTATAAAAAATACTACATTTTTAACTACTTCAAAACGTTTTTAAAGTAATTTAACCCAAAAGAAAATGACCATACAGTTCTTACCGAACCTATGGTCATTTTGTTTTAAGCTTCTACTTCTACTTCAACTCTTGATAAAATGAAACATAAATCAGAAAGTCTGTTCAAACAGATAAGAACCTGCTGATTGACTTCTTCTGTTTCAGATAAGCGGAGCAGACAGCGCTCGGCACGACGAGTAGTTGTACGCGCGATGTCCAAAGCAGCTGATCCGGGGGTGCCTCCGGGGATGATAAAATGACTCAAAGGCTGGAGCATATTATCGAATTTATCGATAGTTTCTTCAAACATTTTCACATGCTCTTCTTTGATATAAGGCTCAGGCAAATTCAAGCTTGCTATATCAGCCATCAGTGACATCAGAAGCTGCTGAACTTTGTAAATCGTTTCCCTGACATCTTCGCGTCTGACTGTAGCTCTTGCTAGGCCAAGCACCGAACTGATCTCATCAACTGTACCGTAAGCTTCAACTCTCATGCTTTGTTTTGGTACACGTTCGCCTGTATAAAGTCCGGTAGTGCCTTTGTCACCAGTTCTGGTATATACTGCTGCTTTCATTTTGTCACCATCCTTCCGGAAAATTTTAAATTAATAAATTTCTTCAGCTTTAAAGAAATTTTTGATTTCGCGTGCAGCGGATTCTTCACTGTCGCTGCCATGAACGATATTTTCGCCGATAGTCAGCGCGTAATCGCCACGGATAGAACCAGGAACAGAATCTAACGGATTAGTAGCACCCATCTGGCCACGAACCGCTTTAATTGCATTCTCACCGGAAATAACCATTGCTGCAACAGGGCCGGAAGTAATAAATTCAACCAATTCACCAAAGAAAGGTTTGCCTTCATGTTCAGCATAATGATATTTAGCTTGTTCTTCAGTGATTTTTACTAATTTTAAAGCCGAAACTTTCAAGCCGCGGCGTTCAAAACGAGCGATGATTTCACCAATCAGATTTTTTTTGACACCATCGGGTTTTACGAGTACGAGTGTTTGTTGCATTGGAATCTCTCCTATCTAGACTATTTTAATTTATACTAAATCGCAAAACGATTTTAGCCTTTTAAAAGCTGCTGATACTTTTTCTTGTCCAGTTTCTCGATCATTGCTGTGATCAGCTGAACAGCACCTTGATAATCATCCATATGAATAATGGATTGATGACTATGTATATAACGGGTAGGGATACTGAATGTTAATGTCAAAACACCGGCATCGTGTAAATGTATACGACCGCCATCAGTAGCACCGCCCTCTGAAATACTGATCTGTGTTGGCAGCTTCAATTCTTCAGCAACTTCTTTTGCAAAATCACGCAATGCTGTATTGGGAATCATACCAGCATCAAAAATTGTTATAGCAATACCCTTTCCCAATTTCGCAGGAGCTACATCATCACTTACACCTGGCGTACCACCAGCCACACATGTATCAATAACGAAAGCAACGTCAGGGCTCAGCAGATTAACGCTTGTTTGAGCACCACGTAACCCGACCTCTTCCTGTACTGTTGCTACACCATATACAGTATTAGGATGCTTTGTGCCGATATTTTCCATAACGTCTGCCATGACTGCACAGCCGATGCGATTATCCCAGGCTTTACCAAGCAGAGTTTTACCATCGCCCATAACTGCAAATTCAGCATATGGCGTCACTGGGCAGCCTTCGAAAACTCCTAAATTGCGAGCCATGTCTTCGTCGACAGCGCCAATATCAATATACATATCGCGCTTGGCAACCACTTTTGTTCGTTCTTCCGGTGTCAGTATATGTGGAGGTTTACTGCCGATAACGCCAACAAGATCACCCTTGCTGCCGTGTACAGTAACGCGCTGGCTCAGCATAACCTGCTCCCACCAGCCACCTAAACAAGTAAATTTTAAAAAACCTTCTTTTGTTATATGCTTAACCATAAAACCAATTTCATCCATATGGCTGGCAAGCATAATTTTTGGCAAGTCCCTGCCTTGACCTTCATTAGTAAAAACAGCGCTGCCTAATTTATCATAAGATACTTTGGCTTTGCCCTGCAGCCGCTTTTGAAGCAAATTTTTAATTGGTGTTTCAAATCCTGAAACACCGCAGGTTTCAGAAAGCTGTTTTAACCAAGTTAATTTTTTATCCAATTATTTCGCACCTCCACTGCTGCGCATAGCTTTGGCCTGCGCGCGTAACCGTGCCACACGGTCTGCGGTACTGGGATGTGTACTGAATAACTGCTGCATATCTTTTGCGCTAAAGGGGCAAATGATAAACATATGAGCAGTATTTTCAGTAGCTCCCGGCATCGTTCTGTTTTTTGCATACGATTCTATTTTCAGCAAAGCGTCAGCCAAAGCATCCGGATTACCGCTTAACTCACCGCCGGATTTATCAGCCATATATTCCCTCGAACGCGAAACAGCCATCTGAATAATACCTGCAGCCAAAGGCGCCAGTATCATCATAGCCAAACCAACAATAGCACTGCTGCTGCTATTGCGGTCTCTGTCGCCACCACCAAAGAACATCCCCCAGTGAGATAGCGTCGTAATAATACCTGCCATAGATGCAGCTATTGTACCGATTAAAATATCACCATGTTTGACATGACTCAATTCATGTGCCAAAACGCCTTCAATCTCATCTTTATCTAAGGCATTGGCCAAAGCGGTAGTTACTGCAACCGCAGCATGTTCAGGGTTACGGCCGGTTGCAAATGCATTCGGCACAGGGCTGTCAATAATATATACTTTAGGCATCGGCAAATTGCCTCTTTCCGCCAAACGCTGCACCATTTTATATAAAGCAGGCGCACTTTTTTCATCAACCTGTTTGGCATTATACTGTGCCAAAACCAGTTTATCGCTGTTCCAGTACGAAAATAGATTCATGGCGAGGGAGATGATAAGCATCATCATCATACCGCGGGCACCGCCGAAATAATCTCCGACCAGTACCAATAACACAGTAAGAGCCGTCATTAAAAAAGCTGTTCTCATACTTTTTTGTTCCTCCTCAAAATAAAAACTATCGAACATTATCTATAAGACCTGCGTAAGTCTTATAGCATATTATACCAATTACTGCACTATTTTTCAATTTGCGCTTTAACAGCTGTCAACATATTTTCACTGTTTTCACGAACTTTTTTCTTTAAAATAGGATTTAACAGCCCGGCAATCATCGGAATACCAAATTCAAAATCTACCAGCAGGGAAACTTCTGTCCCTTCACTCACAGGTACAAGTCTCCATTCCCCTTCCATTTTTTTCAAATCACCCTCGGTCTGACAATAAGTGATACGCATTTCTTCCGGATAAAAGGTATCGCGTTCAGTCCAGACGATTTTACGACCATCAACATTAGATACCCAATGTGAAACAGTAGTATTTTCTCCGCGTTCTAAAATTTCTACACTCACCAGATCATGCATAAAAGAGGGGTAAGCTTCCATATTTTTTATGATTTCAAAAATAGGCTTACTATCGCCGTTGATCACAATCTTTGTTTCTACGCAAGGCATAATTCTGCTCCTTTTATAAATCTTCAATCACTTCAGCCGTACTGCTGACAGCTTCTCTAAAGATAGTCAAAACCTGATCAATAACATCTGTAGGCATGATCAGAGGCGGTTCAATACGAATAACTTTAGGATTATTTAGAGTATAAGCAATAATAACTCGTTTATCGATCATCAACGACATCAGCATTCCACCGGCGCCTTCTTTTGTAAGCTCAATTCCGATCATCATTCCGCGGCCGCGGACCTCTGCTATGACCGAAGGATAATCTTTTTGAATTGATTCCAACCCTTTTTTAAAGTATGCCCCCGCCGCAGCACTGCGATCCAGCACATCATTTTTTTCAATGTAATTCAGAGCAGCATTGGCAGCAGCACACGCTAATTGATTACCGCCAAAAGTTGAAGTGTGTAAAAAAGGTGCTTCTATTAATCCAGCCCAGGCATCAGCCGTAGCAGTTATAGCTCCGATCGGCATCACCCCTCCACCTAACGCTTTAGCCGTAGCCATGATATCCGGAGTTATCTGCTCATGTTCAACCCCAAACCAGGTCCCGGTTCTGCCAATACCAGTCTGTACTTCGTCCGCAATCAGTAAAGTACCGTATTGGTCACATAACTCTCTTACTGCTTTAAAATAACCTGCCGGCGGAACGATGATGCCGCCTTCCCCTTGAATCGGCTCTAAAATAACGGCAGCTGTTTCTTCATCAATCGTTTCAGCAAGATCATTTATATCCCCATATTCTACATGTGTAAAATTATCCAGCAGCGGTTTAAACGGATCTCTAAACAAATCTCTGCCAGTAGCTGTCAACGAACCAAAAGTTTTTCCGTGAAACGCATTCCTTGCCGCAATAAACTTTTTCCTTTTTGTAGCCAGTCGCGCAACCTTCAGGCATCCCTCAACAGCTTCTGTACCGCTGTTAACGAAAAAACTGTATTGCAAAGCACCGGGAGTAATTAAAGCCAGTTTTTCAGCCAGGTCTGCCATAGGTCTGTTAAAAAGCACTTTACCGCTCATTGGCATTTTATGCAGTTCTGCTTCTACAGCAGCTACGACATCAGGATTGCGATGTCCTAACGCAAACATTCCGTAGCCGCCAAGACAATCAATGAATTGTTTGCCCTCGCTGTCAGTTATAGTCCACCCCTCTGCATATCCTTCAACGCTTGCCAATCCCATAAACCGAAATAATTTCGCCTGAGCAGGGTTAATATATTTTTCATATTTACTGATCGTTTCTTCAACATACATATGTATAATCCTCCGACTACTTCAATAAACTACTTACAGGAACTAATTGAATACCAGATGCATTTACCTCGTTGATAACTTTGCTCCACGCTGCGGCAGTATGCGGTCTGGCATGACAAATGGCAATAGCACTTCCATTTCTGTCCGCCATTTCTACAGCCTGCCATATTTTAGCAATAATGTCATCTTCGTCGGAACTGTTGTCCAAAAATATATTGTTACGGGCAGTAGGAACACCCATACTGCGTGCAACCTGATCACCTATAGATTTGGAGTATGTACTGCTGTCTACAAAAAACAAGCCTTGTTGTTTTAAAACTTTCAGTACAGCTTTCATCGTTGCTTCATTACTTGTTGCTTTAGAACCCTGATGATTATTGACACCTTCGATACCTGGTAAACTATCTACCGCTTTCCGAGTTAATTGCTGCACCTGTTCAGCAGTCATATCAGTCAAGATTGTACTCTTACCCTCAGACATAGCTGTTCTGTCCATAGGTTCCATAGGCAAATGCAGCATCGCAGTCTGACCGCCGCCTTTTATAACATGCAAAGCGTCACTGCTGAAATCTTTATAGGGAAGAATAGCGTAACTGAAAGGCGCATTCAAATTGACCAGCTTTCTCACCGGTGCCAGATCGTAACCACAATCGTCAATAATGACAGCCAATTTTCCATGATATTTCTGAGCAGTTTTTTTGTCATCTTTCTTCGTACTTTCGTCTTCTTTGATATCTTTGTCTTCTTTAGTCAGATTTAAGTTATGATAAAAGTAAACCGTATCGGTGATAAAATTCATTTTACCAGTTCCTGCTTTAGCTGAAATAGCAATTTCCATACGTACGGCTTCCCAACCATTATAAGTAGCCTCACGTTGATTGAGAACAATCATTTTCGTACCGGAAATCTTTTCGCCAAGCCAGGCTGCCGCACCTTCTAATCCAGTACTTGGCGGAACTCCAATAGCCAGCTGCCGCTTATTCCAGACAACTTCTCCACCTGTTTCTTTCATACGTTCGTGCTGATCTTCACGACCATTATCAGTTAACTGCCAGTTATCCTTCGATAATAAAATATCATCGACTGCCCTATGCGCTTCTTTGGACTCTTCCCGCAAATCAACCGAAGAAGAACCAGTCAAGCCTTTATCAAGCACATCTTTTTCTCCGTCTCTGCTCGCCGCATAATAAATGCCTCCAGCAACAGCTATAGCTAATAATACTAAAATCAAAGTCAGTACAAAACCTCCTCCTGACCCCTTTTTTCTATTAGTCCTTCTTGCCATAGTAGCCTCCTCTATGCCCGCGGATGCGCTTTTTCATAAATATCGCGCAGGCGTTTATTTGTCAAATGCGTATATATCTGTGTCGTAGAAATATCCGAATGGCCTAAAAGCTCCTGGACAGACCGCAGATCAGCACCATTGTCAAGTAAATGTGTTGCAAAGGAATGCCTCAGCATATGTGGTGTAAGCTCCTTATTTAATCCTGCCTGATGCCCATAACCGCGAATGATTTGCCAAAACCTCTGCCTTGTCATTTCATTTCCGCTCATACTTAAAAATAAATTCTTTATATTAGGATTTTTAGTATGAAGCAGTTTGGGCCTTACCACATTCAGATATTTATCCAAATATTCAACTGCTATGCCGCCAATGGGTATTAACCGCTCTTTAGATCCTTTACCGAAAGCGATGATATACTTCATTTGCAGATTAACGCCGCTGACAGGTAAACCCAATAATTCAGAAACACGCATTCCCGTTGCATAAAGCACTTCCAGCATCGTTCTGTCACGATAGCCTTCATCCGTTCTCAAATCAGGCTGTTCCAAAAGCTTCAAAACCTCTTCCTGATTTAAAACTTTTGGCAGCTTGATACCTTTTGTTCCAGCTTCCACAACTTCCGCAGGATCAAGCTCCAAATACCCTTCTGCTGTCATAAAACGATAAAAAGATTTTATAGCAGCAAGTTTTCTGGCAATCGTTGCTGCGGCTAAACCTTTATTTTTCAAACCTGTCATATAGCGAATAACCTGCTCACGCGATACAGTTGCCAAGGCGTCATTATCCTTTAATCCTAAAGCTTCTTTAAACAAACGCAAATCACGCTCATAAGCTAATCTTGTATTTGACGCTACGCCTAATTCAACTGTCAGATATTCAAAAAACAAATTTAATTTATCGTTCATATTTCATCCTCAAAAAAGAAAAACAACGCTCAAGCGCTGTTTTTCAAAACATTATTGTTCGCGCTTCTCTGGCTGCATAATTGTAATATTAGCAGCCGGCGAAATAGTCGATATAGCGTGCTTATAAACAAGCTGTTGTTTGCCTTCATTTTCAATAATAACAGTAAAGTTATCAAAACCTCTTACCAGACCTCTGATTTGGAAACCATTAATCAGGTAAATAATGACGCCAAGGTTTTCCTTACGCACATGATTTAAAAAACTGTCCTGTAAATTCATTGCCGGCTTTGATCCACTATTATTCATAGCTTTCCCCTCCAAAATAATTTCTATCTATTGTTATAATTTTACCGCAGTTTAAACTTTTCCACAAGCGTTTGCTGCATCTCGTCAATAATCTTTTCATACACAGGCTCTTTTTCCAAATCAAACCATTTAATATACGGCATCTGACGATACCAGGTAAATTGGCGTTTAGCAAAATTACGTGTCGCCTGTTTCAATTTCTCAACTGCTGCCAATTTATCCATCTGGCCTTGTAGATACCAGACTATTTGTCTGTAACCAATGCTGCGCATTGACTGAGCATCCAATGATAGCCCACTGTCGAGTAAAGATTTAGTTTCCTCTACCAAACCCTCTGCCATCATTTTATCAACTCTGGCATTGATCCGAGCATATAAACTTTCTCGTTCCATTCGCAGACCAAAAACAACAGTTTCATAAGGCCATTCCTCCGACTTCCTATGAGCTATTTTTTCACCACTCTGTGCTGCTTCAATAGCTCTGATAATTCTTCTGCGATCATTTGTATGTAATCTTGAAGCGGCCTCCAGGTCAAGTGCCTGCAGTTTTTCATACAAGGCGCTGTTGCCGTGTTCTTCAGCAAATGCTTCCAATTCACTGCGTAGTTCACTGCATTCTTCAACAGTATTAAATTCATAATTTTCAAGCAGGGCCTTGATATAAAGACCAGTACCGCCAACAATTACAGGTAATTTACCGCGACTATTGATATCAGCAATTATTTTTTCCGCTTTTTCTTTAAAATCAACAACGCTGAAAACAGCATCCGGCGGCAAAATATCGATTAAATGGTGCGGTACTGCCGCCAGTTCTTCAGCAGAAGGTTTAGCTGTACCAATATCCATTCTTTGATATACAAGCATGGAATCACCGGAAATTATCTCGCCATTCAGACGTTTGGCTAAGGCTATCCCGCAATGGCTTTTGCCTGTTGCAGTAGGACCTAAAATGACTGCAACTCTCGGTTTCATGCCGTTACCTCCTTCGAATACCATATTTTACACGGCTATAACGGCCGCCCAGAATTTCCGTACACCCTAAAGCTTCCAATAATTTTTGTCCGCGTTCTTTAACCACTACACAAGGAGCTACTCTAAGTGCCGCCTTAACAGTCGCTTCTGTTAACGGTTTCTCACAGGAAATAGGCCTCAATGGCTCCATATTTGAAGAAGCATTTATCGGTATTCGAAACATTGGGTCAAAATAAACAACATCAAAGCTGTCGGCTGGCAAAGTGTACAAATACTCATCTGCTTCCGCATATACCGTTTCTATTCTGCGCATGGCGTTGTTTAAATCAACATCTTCAGCCTGATAATTCTGCAGGCCTTCGCTGACTACAAAATGTAACAACGGCGAAGCCTCAACAGCACAAACAGTTCCTGTCCGGCCTGTAATAAAACTGGCAACAACAGCATCACTTGCCAGCCCCATCGTACAATCCAGTACCCTCATTCCCGGTTTAAGAGCCAATGCAGCACTAAAGTGATCGGACTCGTGCTTTTTTAAACGCTGTACCCGCAAAACGGCCATACTTGGATGAAAAAAGAAAGTTCCATAAGCAGTATATACCTGCGGGCCTTTATTTGTTGCTACTAAAAGTGCTTCTACCCGTTCTTGATCTAGTAAAAAACCCAAAGACCCCCTACTGCCACGTTCTACATATTTTACACCAAATTTTACTGCCCATGTTTGCGCAAGTTTTTCTAAGGCAACATTTTCACTGCGTCCAACTGTTACTGCAAATTTAAACGTTTTCTGCATGTTTAAGTTCGCTTAAACATCTTGTATAACTCGGCAGAATTTATTTCAACCATACACGGTCTGCCGTGAGGACAAGTAAAAGGATGCTCTGTATTGCAAAGATCAATAATCAGCTGTCGCATTTGCCGCATATTCAGCACCTCACCGGCTTTAATTGCTGCTTTGCAAGCAGTCATATGTAAAATATTCTGACGCAAATCACTGGGATTAATCGTTCTTAATTCACTCAGCATTTGAGTAATTTCACGCACAAAGTCCTCGGCATCATCAGCCTTAATATCTGAAGGCAAGCTTGAAACGCGCAGCATAGATTCGCCTGCAGCCTCAATATCGACACCCAAACGCAGAAATTCTTCCCGATGTTCCTCTATCAAATTTACATCCTGGGCAGTAACATCGATATATAAAGGAATCAACATCTGCTGGGCCGGAATATCATTATGGGACGCAACAAGCTTATCGTATAAAATGCGCTCATGCGCGGCATGCTGGTCAACCAAAAACAAAGAATCATCAGATTGGGCAACAATAAAAGTTCTGTCAATCTGTCCTAATGGCCAAATCGTATCAACACCACTATCGGTATCAGTGAAGTCGATAATATTAGAAGCAATGTTATCCTGCTTGTCAAAAACATCACGAGTTTCACTGATCGTATAAACAGGCTCCGTTTTTGGAGGCCTGTATGTGTATTCAGGTTCTTTCCAAACGCTTTGCTGTTGTGACTTGTAAGCCGAGTAAACCTCAGCCTTTGCTGTACTGATATTTGTCTCAGTTGTTTTTAAGGTCGGCAACTCTGTCTCAGGCACTTTAGTTTCAGCGGCTGGTGTTTCAACAACTATCGATGGTTCTGTTGCTGCCACAACTGCTTCAGCAGACTTGAATACCTGCAGTTCAGAATCATCCAATAATGTCAGGTCCTGAGGTTTAGCGCTCATAGGTCTCGTCAGTGCATCAGTCAAAGCTTTATACATCGCTTTATAAACAGTACTGTCATCGCTGAACTTAATTTCACTCTTCTGAGGATGTACGTTAACATCAATACTTTCAGTATCGACGGTAATATTCAAAACAGCAAAAGGGAAACCGCTTTTCGGAATCTGAGACTGATAGGCATGATCAATCGCCTTGGCGATCATTCTGTTAGTAATGATACGTCCGTTTACCAGCAACGTCTGCCATTGACGCGTGCCTTTTAGTAAAGTAGGTTTACCAATAAAACCTCTTACCTTAACTTCGCTGTCAGCAAAATCAACGGTCAAAAGCTCCTCACTAACATTTTTACCATATAGTGCCTTAACAGTATCAACTAAATCTCCGTTACCCGGCGTACTCAAAACCTCTTTATCATTGCTGACAAGCTTAAACCGCACATCAGGGCGTGATAAAGCCAATTTTGTGATCAATTCACTGATATAACGGCTTTCAGTCTGTACAGTACGTAAAAATTTACGCCTGGCCGGAACATTAAAAAATAAATTCTCAACAATGATCGTCGTACCCGTGTGCCCGCCAGTAGCAATACATTCTGCCTGATCGCCGCCTTCAATTTTTATTGAAGTAGCAAACTCCTCGGTAACAGGACGTGTCAGCAGCTGGAAGTTACTAACAGAAGCAATACTCGGCAACGCTTCACCGCGAAATCCTAAAGTGTTCAAATGCAGCAGGTCTTCAGCAACTCTGATTTTGCTTGTAGCGTGCCTTAAAACTGCTAATTTTGCATTTTCTTCCGACATACCGCTGCCATTATCGACAACACGAATATATTCTGTACCACCGCCAAAAATAGTGACCTCGATGTTATCTGCACCTGCATCCAAAGAGTTTTCTACAAGCTCCTTTACTACAGAAGCAGGTTTTTCAACAACTTCACCGGCAGCGATCTGATTCGCTGTATTTTGATCTAATAACTGCACTTTTTGTTCGTTCATAATTCACCGCCTTCCCTTTTTGCTTCATCCTGCAATTTATACAAAGCATTCAAGGCTTCGATTGGCGTCATCGCCATAACATCCATTTTTAAAATCTGCTGCTGCAGACTGCTGGCAAACAATGATCCCATAGGTGCTGTTTCTTTTTCTGCCCTGGGTGTTATCTGAACGCTGCAGGCAGTTTCACAATTATCATATTCTTCCAGAATATCCTGGGCCCTGTCAATGACCTTTTTAGGCAGTCCTGCCAGCCTTGCCACATGTACGCCATAACTGCGGTCAGTACCTCCAGGCACGATTCTGCGCAAAAAGACAATATCATTACCACGTTCTTTAACTGCCACAGAATAGTTTTTTACTCCGTTCATCACGTCTTCCAACGCGATCAACTGATGATAATGTGTAGCAAATAATGTTTTTGCTTTTATTTTCTCATGAATAAACTCCATGACAGCACGTGCAATACTCATACCGTCAAAAGTACTTGTACCACGTCCAACCTCATCCAAAATAATCAAACTGTCTTTAGTTGCGTATCTGAGAATCTGTGCAACTTCATTCATTTCTACCATGAATGTACTTTGACCAGTCGCCAAATCGTCACTAGCACCTACACGAGTAAAAATCTTATCTACCGGGCAAATAGTTGCCTGACGTGCGGGAATAAAGCTGCCCATCTGTGTCATCAAGACCAGCAGAGCAACTTGGCGCATATAGGTCGATTTACCTGCCATATTCGGTCCTGTAATAATAATCATACGCTCATCATTATTATTGAGGGTTGTATTATTAGGAACGAAAATCTCACGTTCCAATAAACGCTCTACAACAGGATGACGACCGTCATAAATCTTTATTTCACTGCGATTATTCAATTCCGGACACACATAGTTGTATTTAAATGCTACTTCTGCCAACGATACTAAAACATCAATATTGGCCAAAGCACGAGCAGTTTCCTGCATTTGAACAATCTGAGCCCTTATTTTTTCGCGCAGCTGTGTAAAAATATAATATTCAAGCTGTTCGATTTTTTCTTTAGCGCTTAAAATTTTATTCTCAAAATCTTTTAATTCCGGGACAATATACCGTTCAGCATTTACAAGTGTTTGCTTACGTACAAAATAATCCGGTACATTTGCACTTTGACCTTTAGATACCTCGATATAATAACCAAAAACTTTATTATAACCAACCTTTAAGGTTTTGATACCAGTTTCTTCTTTAATCTTAAGTTCAAAATTCTGCATCCATGTTTTGTTATCACTGGCAATTGAATGCAGTTCATCTAACTCTAAATCAAAGCCGCTGCGGATCATGCCCCCTTCACGTACGGAAAAGGGCGGCTCATCAACAATTGCTGCCAGCAAAGTAGTAAACAGCTCCTGATGCAAATGTACATCTTCGCATAACTGCTGTAAAAGTTTACTGTTACAATATCTTAGTAAGCTTTTTATTTCTGGAAGCACCGCCAGCGAAGAACGCAATGAAACCAGATCACGTGCATTAGCACTGCCAACTTCGATACGTGAAACTATTCGTTCCAAATCAAAAATTACTTTTAATTTATCCTGCAGATTACCGCGCATCTGTACATTTGTCAGCAATTCTCCTACCGCTTCCTGCCTTGACCTTATCTGTGATAAATCAAGCAAAGGACATTCTATCCAATTCCTGAGTTTACGGGCACCCATGGAAGTAGAGGTAAAATCAAGCACATCTAATAATGTACCTCGTTTAGAACCATCACGCATATTCTTTATAAGTTCTAAATTTCTAACAGCTGTTGCATCCAAATTCATAAACTGCTCTTTAGCTATGCGCGATAAGCTGTTAATATGCGACAAATCAGCTTTAACGGTCACATGCAGATAACGCAGTAAATGTTCTACTGTATCATGTACTAAAGTATCGGCAACATCATCACTGCCAAAATGCTGCGCAAAATACTGCGGTGCACCTTCTTCTTCCTGATATACAGAAACAGCACACTCTGGAACTTTACTTTTGATCCAAGCTGCTAAATTTTCCCAGTTTACAATACCGCTATACGCAACTAACTCTGCCGGTTGAATGCGAAACAATTGTTCCTGTATCGCCATTAAACGCTCTTCACCAGCAGCACTGAACCATTGGCATTCACCAGTAGAAATATCGGCAGCAGCAAGACATAATTCACTGCCATCCTCCTGCAGAAAGACTAAATATCTGTTGTGCTTATCATCTAAAAGCTGTTCACTCAAGACAGTGCCCGGTGTAATGATCTTAACAACCTTGCGTTCAACTATCCCTTTAGCCGCTTTAGGGTCTTCCACCTGCTCACAAATTGCGATGCGGTAACCTTTTTTGATCAGTTTGGCAATATAATTATCGACAGAATGGTAAGGCACACCACACATCGGTATCTTTTCTTCCATACCGCCGGCACGCCCAGTCAAAGTAATATTTAATTCTCTGGAGGCAGTCAGCGCATCCTCAAAAAACATTTCATAAAAATCGCCTAAACGGAAAAACAGCAATTCATCCTCATGCTGACGCTTTACTTCAAGGTACTGCTGCACCATCGGCGTATAAGCAGTTGTCATTCTACCGCCTTCCCTTTCAAAAGCCAGGTCTGCGCAGTTTCAATTTGCACCTGCACTTTATCCCCCAGCTCAAAATCACAACCTTCGACTGGCCATAAAACCAGCTTATTTGTACGCGTTCTTCCGCTCCATACTTTATTATTATTATTACTTGGGCCTTCAGCTAAAACTTCCAGTGTTTTGCCAACCAGGGCTTCATTACGCTGCAAGCTTGAAATATTCTGGGCTTCCATCAATAAATTCAGCCTAGCTTTTTTTATATCTAACGGAACCTGTTCTTCCATCGCCGCCGCCGGTGTTCCAGAACGCTTGGAATAAATAAAGGTGAACGCAGCATCAAAACCAACTTCTTTTACTAAATTCAACGTATCATTAAAATCAGCTTCTGTTTCACCCGGAAAACCGACAATGATATCCGTTGTAATAGCAGCTTCAGGCACATAACGTCTGATCATGGCTACAAGCTCTAAATATTTTTCTCGTGTATAACCGCGGTTCATTGCTTTCAAAATTTTATTGCTGCCAGATTGAAACGGGATATGAAAGTTTTCGCAAATATGCTCACATTCGGCAACTGCTTTGATAACATCTTCGTGCATATCACGCGGATGACTCGTCATATAGCGAATCCGTTCCACTCCAGGGATTTCATTTACACGGCGCAGTAATTTAGCAAACTGGTCTTTCACACCAAAATCTTTCCCATAAGAATTTACATTTTGCCCTAACAGCGTAAATTCTTTATACCCCTTAACAACAGCCTGCCTAACCTCATCTACAATATTTTCTATACTGCGGCTGCGTTCACGCCCACGTACATAAGGAACAATGCAATACGTACAAAAATTATTGCAGCCATACATAATAGGAATCCAGGCTGAAAAACCGCTTTGACGAATACGCTCACCCTCAAATTCGCTTTCTTTTACTTCCAAACTGTTATAAACACGCTCGCCCTTTTCAGATAAATACTCAGAAAGTATTTCTTTAAACCCGTTGACATGAGCTGTGCCGATCAGCAAATCAATTTGCGGATGTTTTTTTATAAGCTTCTCACCATCTTTTTGTGCCATACACCCGGCAACACAAACTATCTGCCCCGGATGATTAGCTTTGACCCCTTTCAATTCACCAATTTTCCCTAAAATACGCTTTTCCGCACTCTCACGCACACAACAGGTATTTACTACCACAACATCTGCATCATGAAAATCCTCAGCAGCTTTATAACCAAGCTCCTGCAGCTGCCCAGCATAATGCTCAGCGTCACTTTCGTTCATCTGGCAGCCATAATTTAAAATTGCATAAGTTTTTGCAGTCACTGAATACACCTCATATTAAAATTGAAACTGCATATGGGCAGCCTCTCAAAATTATCTATATTATATTATTATACCTTTTTCGGTTAGCAGTGGCAAATTTTAACTATTAAAATTTTAACCAAAAAAGCAGAGCATATGCTCTGCTTTACAACATTCTACTTCTATACCAGGCCACAGTTTCATCCAACGCTTCTTTAAAAGCATATTGCGGAGTCCAGTCCAATTCATTTTTTATTTTTTCACAATCCATAGGATATCTTAAATCATGCCCTGCTCTATCTTCTGTAAATTCAATTGCATTTTCATCTTTGGCTAAAATTTTCAGTACTAATTTTATAAAGGTCAGATTAGACATCTCAGTACCGGCCGCAACATTATAAATATGACCTGCTTTTCCATGTCTGATGATTTTATCAACAGCAACACAATGATCCAGCACATATAACCAGTCACGTTTATTTAGTCCCGAACCATAAACAGGTACCTTTTGACCATGCTCTGCTAAAGATATGATTTTAGGCAAAAGTTTTTCTGTGTGTTGCCACTTGCCGTAATTATTACTACTGCGGCTGATAGTTACATATAAACCATATGTCCTGGCATACGCCAAGCACAATAAATCAGCTGCTGCCTTTGAAGCAGCATAAGGACTGGAAGGCTGTAATGGAGACTCTTCTGTAAACCCACACCAGTCATAATCAAACGGTTTATCCCCATATACTTCATCTGTCGATATCTGATGGAATCTTTCTACTGCAAATTTAACACAGGCATCTAACAACACACCTGTACCTTCGACATTAGTTTTAGTAAAAATAGCTGGAGAAATAATAGAAGTATCGACATGGCTCTCTGCCGCAAAATTTATCACTGCGTCGAACTTATACTGCGCAAAACACATTTCTACAAATTGCTCATCACAAATATCGCCCTGGATGAAAGTAAAATTATTTAATTTAACGACATCTGCCAGCGCCGCCATATTAGCAGCATAAGTCAGCTTGTCCAGACATATAATTTCATCACCCGGATACTGCTGTAAATGCCAATTTATATAATTGCTGCCAATAAAACCGACGCCGCCGGTAATCAATAAACGCATAAGTACCTCTTTATTTTTTATATTTACTACCGCTCTATTATATAGCAAAACACCGCACTGGAAAAGTGCGGTGTCTGCCAAAATCATAATTTAAACAAATTCAAATTAATCAACATGATATCTTCAAAAACTGACTCCTACCGCATAACTGCAGTTTTCCGGTATTTGCAGGAATAAAAATACAATTACCTTTACTATAGGCTAACTTTTCTTTATCCTCCGTCAGTATATAGCCTTCGCCGTCTAGACAAAGCAACGCCTGAAAAGAACTGCTGCCCGTATACAATTCTGCCAGTTTACTTTTTCCTTCGGTATTCAGCAACAGCCGTTCCACCTGAAAATATTTGCAGCGGCATAAAAATTCCGTCGCACTGCCTGGTGTATAGCGCAGCACACGCAGGGGCTGCCTTGGTGCTGCTTTGCCCTTAAGGTCAGCAACAGCCAAAGCTTTTTCCAAATGCAGCTCACGCTTTTGCCCAGCTTTATCGACACGGTCATAATCATATAGCCTGTAGGTAAGATTAGAGCTTTCCTGTACTTCTACAATAAGGTTTCCTGCTCCTATACCATGCACGGTCCCTGCCGGAATATAAAACACATCATCCTGCTGTACTTTTAATTTCTGTAAATATTTCTCAATGGTCCCCTGTGCCAAACTTTGCCTTACAGCAACACTGTCCATATCACTGTAAAAACCGTAAATAAGTTCAGCGTCTTTATCTGCTTCCAGCACATACCACATTTCTGTTTTGCCCAATTGTCCACGCTCATAAAGTTTGGCATATTCATCATCCGGGTGCACCTGCACAGACAGTTTTTGCCTGGCGTCAATAAATTTTATCAGTATCGGCAGTTCGCCTTTACTGCGAGGATGAGTACCAAGATACTCCGGGTATTTTTGCAAAACTTCCGTCAGCAGCATGCCCTTATGCTCACCTGTAGTTACGGTGCTCGGTCCTTCCGGATGCGTAGAGCACTCCCAGCTTTCAGCAATGTTATCCAAATCAGCCTGTTTACCGAAATGCTCTTTCAACTTCTGCCCGCCCCAAAGCGCTTCTTTGCAGGCAGACTGCAATAAAAATGGCCGGAGCTTATAAACTGTTTTTCTATTCTTCCAATTCAAATTTTTGCTTGTCATGGACACTTATCTCCCTGCCCAGCTGCACTTCCATTACCTCAAGTTCGCTATCTGCAATGATCGTATGTCTGCAGCCGGCCTGCATGGTTATCACGTCGCCTGCTGTTACCTGCTGCTCCATTCCGTCAACTATCGTGCGGCCGCTACCGGAGATGATCGTCCAGACTTCGTCCCTGCGTTCATGACTGTGGTAATTCATTTTATTGCCTGCTTTTAGGGTCACTTTGATCGTCAGGCTGTTTTCGCCTACATCTAAAACACGGAAACTGCCCCATGATTTTTCAGCAAACATCACCTGCTGTTTTATCGCATCCACAAAAGACTTGATATAGCTGGACTGCTCCTTATTAGCTACCAGAATCCCTTCCGGACTGGCAGAAACCACCATATCTTTGAGACCCATGCAAAGAACCGGCACATCAAGCTCATTTAGAACATGCAGATTTTGACACTGTTCATTCATGATAGCCTGCCCGATAGCCTGTTCTTCCATGGCTTCTGTCAACGTATTCCAGGTACCAAGGTCTTTCCAGGAGCCATTAAAACGTTTGACCTTGATATTTTTTTCCTGTTCTACTACCGCATAGTCAAAGCTGATTTTTTCTAAGGTTTCGTATTTGGCATATAAGTCATAGTAATCTGTAAAATCAAGAAGCTCATGCGCTTTTTGCAAAACATATTTCAGCTGATAAGCAAAAACGCCACCATTCCATAAGGCCCCCTGCTCAATGTACTCTGCTGCAATCTCTGCATTCGGTTTTTCCTTAAAGGTTTGTACTTTGCTTATTTCATCTTTAGTTTCGGGAATGATATACCCATATTTCTCGCTGGGATATGTTGGCTCTACTCCCATTAAAACAAGTTTGGCATCGCCCTGCACCGCTAAATGTCCTAGTTCTTTCAATGCAACAAAGTATTCATCACTTACATAGGGGTCAACCGGGCAAACCACAACAGCTTCTTCTGCGCTGATCCCCAAGACATCATGTAAATAAAATGTTGCTAAAGCTATTGCCGGAAAGGTATCCCTGCGGCAGGGTTCAACTGATATCCCCACACTATCCCCTAATTGGTTCCGGATAGCGGAAACCTGCGTTTTTGATGTTGCAACAGTCACTGCGGCACCGTCGTCAATAGTTCGTATTTGTCTATAGACACGCTGCAGCATCGATTCATAATTGCCAACCTCGTCTTTAAATATCTTAATAAATTGTTTAGAACGGATATCATTGGAAAGCGGCCATAACCTTTTGCCGCTACCACCGGAAAGTAAAATGATATTCATACATCATACCTGTACTTCCATAAAATTATGTTATTGAGTTTTCAACTTCCAGCTTTATCGTTCAGCGCGCATCGGATTATGCAGAAAATCTTCATACGCCAAACGGATTCCTTCTCTTAATTCTGTTTTATACTGCCAGCCTAATGCCGTGCTTTTTGATACATCCAGCAGCTTGCGTGGCGTTCCATTTGGTTTACTGGTATCCCAATGTATTGCTCCGTTATAGCCAACAACACTGGCTATAAGTTCTGCCAAAGCTTTAATGGTAATTTCCTTACCCGTGCCAGCATTGACAGTTTCGTTACCACTGTAATTATTCATCAGAAAAACACATAGATCTGCTAAATCATCCACATATAAAAATTCCCGCAGCGGGTTGCCATCGCCCCAGCAAGTAACAGACGGCAAATTTCTCACCTTAGCCTCATGGAAGCGGCGGATAAGTGCCGGCAAAACATGGCTGTGAGTAGGATGGTAATTATCATTAGGACCATATAAGTTAGTAGGCATAACGCTGATATAATTCGTACCATATTGGCGATTCAAAAATTCGCAATATTTTAAGCCGCTGATCTTGGCAAGCGCATAGGCTTCGTTGGTCTTTTCCAGCTCACCTGTCAAAAGGCAGCTTTCAGACATAGGCTGTGGCGCCAGGCGCGGATAAATACAGGACGATCCCAAGAATTCCAGCTTTTTGCAGCCATTTTTCCAGGCGCTGTTGATAACGTTCATTTCTAAAATCATATTATCGTACATAAAGTCAGCCAGTGCTTCGCTGTTTGCTGCAATGCCGCCCACCTTGGCAGCCGCTAAAAACACATATTCCGGCTTTTCACTTGCAAAGAAGTTTTCTACTTCTGTTTGGCGGCACAGGTCAAGTTCGCTGTGTGTTCTGGTAATAATATTTGTATAACCCTGCCGCACCAGCTCACGCACAATAGCGCTTCCTACCATGCCGCGATGCCCGGCTACATATATTTTGGCATTTTTATCCATTTTATTTATAGCCCCTATCTTACTCGTTTTATTGCTACTTCACGCTTCGCTAACTCATAGTCATGCTTGACCATAATTTTTATTAATTCTTCATATGAAGTTTTTTGTGGATCCCAGCCTAAAACCGTTTTTGCTTTTGTCGGATCTCCCCAAAGATTATCTACATCAGTAGGCCTGAACCACTGCTCATTAACGCAAACCAGCATTTTCCCACTTACAATATCGTAACCTTTTTCGTTAACGCCCTCGCCTTCCCAGCGAATATTGATACCTACTTCTTTAAAGGCTTTTTCCGTAAAATCACGCACCGTATGCTGCTCACCGGTGGCGATAACGAAATCCTCGGGAATATCATGCTGGAGCATCAACCACATACATTCAACATAATCTTTGGCATAACCCCAGTCACGCAAAGAATCAAGATTTCCCAATTCCAGATAATCCTGCAACCCGCAGGCGATACGGCTGACAGCCAGGGTTATCTTGCGTGTTACAAAATTTTCGCCACGGCGTTCTGATTCGTGATTAAAAAGGATACCATTGACCGCAAACATCCCATACGCTTCCCGATATTCTTTTGTGATCCAAAAACCATACTGTTTGGCTACTGCATAAGGACTATATGGATGGAAAGGCGTCGTTTCACGCTGCGGTACTTCTTCTACTTTTCCGTATAACTCGCTTGTAGATGCCTGATAAATACGGCAGGTTTCAGTCATTCCTAAAATACGTACCGCTTCCAAGATACGCAGAACACCTAATGCATCCACATCACCAGAATATTCAGGTACATCAAATGATACCTGCACATGGCTTTGCGCTGCCAAATTATATATTTCATCCGGCTTCACCAAATTTATTATTCTGATAAGACTGGAAGAATCAGTCAGATCGCCATCATGTAGTGTTATCTGTTTTTCAGCCAGCAAATGATCTATACGAGAAGTGTTGCTGATAGAAGCACGCCGCACAATACCGTGTACTGCATAACCTTTTTCTAATAAAAACTCTGCTAAATACGAACCATCCTGCCCTGTAATACCGGTTATAAGTGCTGTTTTCATAATATTCATTGCTCCATTTTTGTTCTGTCATTTAATATTTAAAATATTTTTTAACTCTTCATATACATCATCAACCGCTATCTGATTAATACAGTGAGCAAATTCTTTCTTACATCCATTTTCACAGCCAGCTGACATAAGCTTAGGCTCAAACGTAACAATATCTGAATTCCACGGTCCAAACCTTTTAGCAGTATCAAGTCCATACTGCTCTACTATACTATTTTTATTTGCAAAAAAAGTAACCCCTGATAACCCACATGCCGCAGCCAAATGCATAGGCCCGGTATCACAACCAATGAAGCAACTACAAGTTTTTAATATTTCAACAGTCTCTCTTAATGTTGTTTTACCAATAAAATCATATTCTACTTTACACGATTTTTTTAATATTTCACCTAATTTATAGGTATTATATCCCCCTCCCAAAAGAACTATTTCTACATTTTTTTTACTGCGTATTCTTTGGATCAAATCTATAAAGTTATTAATGTCCCATTCTTTTCTTTTTGCTCCAGCACTTGTTACAACAGCAATTCTAAAACAATTTTTAGATTCTCCACCAAAACTGTTGCAGACTTTTCTATCTTCCTTATTACTCCATAACTCTAATGAATAGTTTTTTACTTTTCCGCCCAAAAAATTTATCCAATCTAAATTTCTCAAAACTTCATGTTTGATGTCAGAAGTATGAAATACCTTCGTAAAAAATCTATCATATCCTCTATTTAATAATTGCTTACCAACATTTACGGTTTCTGAATATGCTAATCTTTCAATGCCACCTGAAAAAAATGCTAAAAAAGACGCTCCATAATAATCAGTATCCCATCTTGGTACAATTACTAAATCATACTTTTCTTTCCACAAAAACACTTTGGCATACCGAAATGCTTTTATTATATTAAGAATAAAACTAAATCGCCCCTCATAACGATCAAAAGTCATAACTTTATTCACATAAGGGCACAACTCAACCAAATTATAAACCTGTGGTTTTACTATTAATGTTATATCAGCCTCAGGATAGTTACTTCGCATTTCGCGTAATAAGGGCGTCATTAAAACAACATCACCAATTTCATCTAACCTTACTAGTAATATTTTTTCATATTTTGATATATGTTCTGGTGTAATAAATTTATATAAAAGTATATCTGCCCAAAAACATACTAAACTAACAATTAAATTTTTTTTCATTAAAATTTCCCTTATAAAACATTTAACATTTTATGTATTTTTAATCATTTAATAAATATTGCAGAATTATGATGCGCAACTATTGTTTTGGATTATAAATTTTATCAAAATCAACCGGGGACACATAATTTTGCAATATAATACGTTGCCTTTTTTCTTCATAGTTTTTATTAAATAAACTTCTTTTTTTATCATAATCCTTACTTTCTATATCACATAAATCTAATATTGTGTGTATTAAGTCATCTGTCATAAATGGCTTATGTTTAGCGTTTTGAATTGATTTATATTTTTCAAAATGCTTTTCTTTAAACCTTTCTGAACACCAAACTATAAAAGGTATCTCCAAGCCCTCCTGTGTGTTAGCATGAGTGAAATTATTTATTTCATTAAACAATTCCTCACCATGATCTGAAATATATAGAATAATAGCATCTTCTTGCGAAAAATTTTTAATAATTTCATTTAAAACATAATCCGTATATAGAATACTATTATCATAATTAGCCATTATTTCCTTATTTCCATTTATTACATTATCTTTTATATCATAACTAGAGAAAATTCTATATTTCTCCGGATATCTTTCACTAAATATTTCATGGCTTCCCATCAAATGGAAAACAAAAAAGTTTTTTTCAGATTTTTCAAACCTTCTATTCAAAAAATCTAAAACCAGCTCATCATATCTACCGCTTCTTCCATCTCTAGGTGAAGCAAATTCGTTCGTATAATATTTAACCCTTGCGCAATCTGAAAATGCCGCAATTGCACTGCCCCATGAATCAACTTTTTCTTGATTAGATATCCAATAAGTTTTATATTGACACTCATTCATTATTGATATTAAATTTTCACTTTTATTCCACGGCATATTATTTTCATAATTTCTAAATGTAAACATGCTAGCAAACGACGGATTTGTTCCACAAAAAGAGCTTATAACATTATCAAACGCAATTAGATTCTCACTACTGTTCCATTCTTCTAAATAAGGTGTTGTCTTTAAATAATAACCATATACACTTAAATGGCTTCTTGTACTCGACTCCCCCATTACTAGTACCACATTATCTATATCACTATTATTTTTTATAACAGTAGCTATTTTATTCGAATTTTTCCTAATATTAAGGTCTTTTATTGCAAACCTAGTAACATTCACACACCTTATCATACTATATTCATCGAAATATTTCACAATACTAGATTTCATATTTTTTTCTACTCTATAACTCTCAACGAAACTAACAGAAAGTTGCACTCCCCCCCAGAGATACAATAGTACTATTACATTTGTTAAAACCTTCTGTTTACAGATGTGTTTTTCACATAGTGAAAACCTTATGGCAATTATTAGACCAACTATAGTCATTATAACCAAAATAAGCTCTTTTATTCCAATATATCCATATAGGTATTCTAATGCTTCTCTTCTATTTGTTAATAGAATTGCTTGAACAATTGTTTCATTAACCCTAAACCCAAAAGATTTTAAACAATGTAATTCCAGCAAAAAGGCGATCGCACTCAAAACTCCCACAGCTGTAATACAAAAATTTATATAAACTTTGAGTTTAGAAAGCACCATAAAACAACAAGTCAAAATAAAAAACATTTCAGTAAATCTTTTTACAATAATTAATGCATTTCTAAATTCACAATCAATACCAATTATTATTATATCGAAAAGGCATAATAATATTATTATAGGAATATTATTAAAAGGTATATATTTTTTTATTTTTTCCATTTACCCCAATACTCCTCAACAAATTTTATGTCATCATCAGATATATATTCTTTATAACAGCCGAAGCATTCAACACCCCTATTCAATAGTTGTTTAAAAAAATCATTATTAAATTCTAAAAAATCACCATTATTATCAAAATCAACATAATCAGGTAATTTTAAATATAAATAATATGGTCTTCCAACTGCTATACAATAACCTAAATGCGTTCCAATATCATTTCCAATTGCAACATCAGCTAATAGTATTATAGATTTTAACCTACGCAAAAAATTTTTATCAAACATGTGTCCAGCTGTACAAATCTTATATCCAGCTTTTAAAAACTTTTCATCCAAGCCATTTAAAATATCTTTCCAGTACATACATACTAAAACGGATTGAAAATTTTTTGTGTTTTTTATTCTATCAATTTCCTGTATAAATTCATTCACTTCAAATTGCGCTCTAATATGCGGTGTAGAATGACTATGAAATACTAATAGCGTTTTACCCAGTCGGGCCTTAATTGTTTTTAATTCTTTAGGAGAATACATACTGTCAACATATTGTATATATGGTCCTAAAGAATAAATATGTTTTTCCTTAAACATCTGCTCTAAAAACAATTTCCTTCTTATTCCAAATGCATATATAATGTCAGGTTTTGTGTCTACTTCTGTCAAACCATTTCCAATAACTATACCGTGTTCTATAGCACCACTCAAGATTTCTTTCTGTGATATACCTAATATTTTTTTTACTATATCTGCTAACCCATAAAAGCTATTATATCCATACTCTTTTGTGTATAAATTCATATCCGCAGATAGTTTACGATACTCAAAAATATCATATTTTGCTCTCTTTTTTATTTCTAAATTGTATCTCAATAAATTTAGAAATAAAATTTTTTTCTTAATATACTTTTGAATTTTGAGTGGCAATATTAGTTTTAGAACTTGTTTTAATTTACAAAACATCTTCTTCTATATTCCTCTCTAAATTTTCACTTACCTACTTCTTGTACTCGTCCAACATAATTTTTTATAATAAACTCTCTTCCATTTACATTTGCAACTTCATTGTCTTCTGTTTTTCTAGGTAAATAACATATTCTGCATAATTCACTATTAAGAAAACCATTGCACTGGTTGTGCATTTTTCTTAATTTATTGATTCTTGTTCCATGCCAAATATCATAAACAGACTCTTTGTTTATATCACCAATACACACACTATTCATTTCATCATTCGAACAAGGCATTACCTTACCATCTGCTCCAATAACGATACGTTGATATAATTGTGGACAAGAAAAGTTTTCTTCATAAACAATTTCCTCATCATTATCTAAATAGTCAATTAAAGGATTAAAAGCAATTAAATCAACATAAGGCTCAAATGCATTATAAAATTCTTCTACATGATGTTTTAAAGACGGCCAAACTCCTTGTATTTTTATTACAGGCCTATTAACACAATATTTTTCTTTAAGTTTTTTTATTTCAATAATCTTGTTAAAAGTATCCTCAAATTTCAAAGGTTTCCTAATTTGCTCATATTCTTCTTTTAACCCATCTACTGAAATTGTGATCCAGTCAATTCCCGCTAATAACATTTTTTCAAAAAAATCTATATCTAATTTACTTCCATTAGTTAAGGTAGATATCTCTTTAATACCTGCTTGTTTGGCATAATGAATACATTTTATAAAATCAGGGTGTAATGTTGGTTCGCCACGTAAGCTTAACCGTATAGCTGGCACCTTTCCTTTAATCTCATCAATAATTTTTTTAAATAAACTAAATTCCATAAATCCTTTATAAACATGCTTAGAAAAATCCTCTGTAATCGTATAACACATTGGGCAATGTAAATTACAAATAGTAGACAACTCAATATCTACTAATAGAGGATATTCTAAAACAACTTTGCACTTACCGCACTGTTCCCAATTTTCTCTATATTTTCTATATTCTTCTTCCCAACCATAAGCACGATGCTGTTCAAAGTTTTTTTCGCGCTCTTTGGTATCCATACTATAATTACCTTTATTTATAGGAATATATTGCTTATTCTCATTATATAATTCAATACTTTTATAATTATCCACTAATCTGACAATAGACTCCACACTCCCAAAATTTTCTGGAACAATATCTTCTGCTTCAAATTCAATTTTAAAATGAACTTCCAAAGCTGCCACTATATTAACTATGTCAAAAGAATCAATAACACCATTGCTCAATAAATCTATTTGAACATCGTCAGTAATATTTTCATTAATTTCTTGTAAAATTTCCAATACTTCTTTTTCCACATTGCACACTTTACAACAGCTCCTTTAGTTTAACTCTATCAATTTTTCCGTTTAAATTTAATGGCATTTTATCAAGTTTTATTTTTTTATTCGGCAGCATATAAACTGGCAATGTTTTATTCAGTGTCTTTATAATCATATCTTCTATTACATCACCTGTATAAAACATTACTATCTTAGATCTATTTTCATCATATATGCAACAAGCTGTTTCAATACCTTGTATCGCAGATATAGCAGTTTCTATTTCTCCCAATTCTATCCTATGACCAATATGTTTAATTTGAAAATCTTTCCTAGATACATATATCAATTCACCATATTCGTTATATCTAACTAAATCACCAGTTCTATATATAATTTCTCTATAATTTTTATTAAGCGGATTTTGTACAAATACCTCAGAGGTCTTTGCTTGGTTATTATAATATCCATATGATAAAGAAGTGCCACGCACGCACAGTTCTCCTACAGCATCATTTCTTACTAATTCATTTTTGTCATTCAATACCATAATAGACGTATTAAGACACGGATGCCCAATTGGCAATGCATCACTATCCTTAAAGTCTCTATTAACAATATAATAAGTACAAACATCCGTAATTTCTGTTGGTCCATATAAATTTGCAAACAAAGCCTCAGGATACTCGCTTCTCCACATATTCAATTGTTTATTAGGCATTACTTCTCCAGCAAAAAGTATTTTGTTTAAACTCTTAACATGAAGCTTATGTAATGCTCTTAAATTTGCTACTAGGCATAATGCCGATGGCACCCAAAATATAGTGTTTATTTTTTTGTTATCTAAAAACTCCAAGAGTTTAATTGGAAAAGAAAACAACTGCTCTGGAATAATATACATACAAGCACCATTTTTTAACGTTTGATAAATATCCAGCACAGAATTATCAAAATAAAATGGAGCCTGATTTCCAAAAATATGTTGATCATCTATTTTAAAAGTTTCTGTTACCCATTCAGTATAATCAATAACTGATTTATGTGAAATAATTACACCTTTAGGAACACCTGTCGAACCAGAGGTAAACAGCACATATAATACATCCGCATCAATAATACATTCAGTTACTTGTTTTAACAAAAGTCCATCAATATTACTGGTCATCAAATCTTCATATACTAATATTTCAATATCATGAAAAAATAACTCTATATCTTCCTTATGCTTTTTATCAGTAATAATCACCTCAGGCTGCAATGTTTCTAATATCTTTTCTACTCGAGACATTGGCATCGATGTATCTATAGGAGTATAAAAACTTCCACTATAAGCAATACCCATAAATGCAGAAATGCACTTCACACTTTTATTGAGAAATACTGCTACCGACTTTTTAAACACCTTTCTTTTAGCTAGCTGAGTTGCTATACGCTGAGCTTCTATTTGCAGATCACTAAATGTAAGCGTTTTATTTTCATCAATAAATGCTTCTTTGTCTGGAAAATGCTCTGCCGCATAATCAAGATAATCAGTCACTAATCTGATCATGATGTGTCGCTCCATTCATCCAATTAATCTTATAATTGTGAAATTTATAACAATTTTCTCCACCCTTATTTAATAAATCGTCTTCAATAAGTTTATATGCTTTAGCTAACTCTATAGAACGCATATTCATTTTTTCAAATTTTATTTGTACACTTACTTCCTTGTCCGTTAAAAAAGTCTCTGGTAAATATTCATGAGATTCTATTTGCAAATCTCGAACATACATAGAATATTTTCTTTGTTCTTCCAGTCCACTTTCATCGACATATGATCCTACAAACTCTTTCATATATCTATAAGGCACTCGTATCTTTTCTTCCACATAATGCATAAAAGTAAAACTTCTTTGCAAAGAAACATTCAAAAGTAGTAGTTTTGCATTCTTCTGATGTAAATAAGCAAAGGGAGAATCGTCACTCCAAGAATCTTTATTATTGAGGTTTCTAAGGTATACAGCATCATTCCCCCACACCATAAACGAATATATTGGATGCTTGGTTCGAATAAAATCTGGTCTGTTTTCTAATATCCAATTTGAAAATGTTCCCGTCTCCCCTTTAGTATTTTTATAATCAAACTTTTCCCCTTTACAAAATCTCCACGTGAAAATAGGAAATAGCAAAGTTCCTTTATTCCCTACTGCTTTTTGTAAGATGTCTATCAGATTATTTAAAAATATATTTCTTTGTTCAACTGTTCTTACCCCTAAATTTTTATTAGTGTAATATAAAAACAGTGAGATATCCGAAGCTATATAAAGTATATCGTTTGGCCTAATATATAAATCCTTTAACGCTTTTTTAAATCTATCTAAATATTCATGCATAATTGCTCCTCAATTAAATTCTATTAAATCATGTTCCAATAATTTTTCGACAACAGGAAACAACTCGTTTACCGGTACGCCAATAATATTACTGATATCTATTAAATCATTGCTCCCATCAGCATAAGCAATAAAATCTATCATTGCCTTAACTGCATCATAAGTCCCTTTTTGACTCGTTGTGGGATAAAGTCCTCTTTTTCCCAACTGTGGTTCGCATAAAACATTTATTTTGTAGCTGTAGTTATTTTCCAATGCCAAAATACATTGCTGATAAACTTCGTAAGCTCCTAGCAACCCTTCAGGTGATATGAGTTCTAAATTATCCTTAGAAGTATGATACTCAGGATATTCTCCATACTTAGATCGACAAATCGCACATACAGGCAAGTCCACTCCCGGTGCATTATATTGACGTTCATCTGAACCGCGTTTTAAAAATGAATATGTTTTATAATCAGGGTAGTAAAAACTTAGAACATTTTTTGCTGCTTTATCTGCCAATGTTTTTCCATAACGTGATTCAACATATGAAAATGTCCTATTATCACCTACACATGAAAGATTAAACCCTGCAATAACATGCTCTTTTAAGTACTGCAGATTTTTACTCAAATAAGTAATAGAGCCGATAGTTTCCGGTATAAAAATGATCCTATATGTATATCTTCTTTTTACCAGCGAATTGAGCCATTTTGCTAAAAATGTAGCTACTACCGGCCCCGACAGTTCATTATTTGCCATAGATGGATGGCAGATGTAGGTAGATAAAAAAACTTCCTCTTCTGTATCACCTGGAATAATTATTTCACCATATGTAAGACTGCCCTCTTTTAGCTCACTGTCAATAACAATATGGTATGTATCCTCCGGCAACTTATCTAATTGGTTTTGTGACATGCAAAATCCATAACACTCTTTATAATAAGATGTTACATAAGGAATCGCATCCGGTTGATCCGGTTGAGTATAAACAACAGATTTCAGTTCCTGCAAATCAACAAACTTATCAACAGGCAACGAATAGCCCACTACATGCAAATTATTGTTTTTAAAATCAATTATCCTTTGACCTTTTGAATTCTCTATATGAGCATTCTTGATATTCCACTCTTTTGGCACCGTCCAGTCAAATACTTTTGTACCTGTAGGAACTTCGTGAATATTTATCTCATTACCATATACTTCTGCCAATATTTGAAGAGTTTTTCTTACTCCATCACCGGTAATACTACGACAGACGGGAAATAATTTTTCACACAATTCATACATTAAGCACTTAAAACTCATCATTTATTTCTAACCTCTAACTCCTATAATCTTTGCCGGAACACCCGCAACAATAGAATATGCTGGTATATCATGAGTTACCACAGCATTTGCTCCTATAACTACTCCCTTTTCTATTGTTACTCCACATAGAATTTTAGCACCTGCTCCTATCCAACAGTCCTCTCCTATGGTTGTATGTTGAATCTCTGCCTGTTGTAATCTAATTATGGTACTTTTTTTAAATTGGTGGTTGTGATCAATTATCTGTACATATCCTCCAATAATAGTATTGCTCCCTATACTCATTCTGCTTTTTACTGTAATCATATTATGTCTACCAATCGTTACATTATCACCAATTGTTAGATGTGGTTTAGGTTTGGTCAATTGGAAAAAAGCATAATCTTGTATTGTACAATTACTGCCAATTTCTAATATTGCATTATCGGTAAGACAAAATTCAGCTGTTTTTTTAATAACATTATCATATCCATACTTATTAAAGTATAGCTTTTGATACATCCAGCTTATTATCTTTTGTACTAATCCCCCCCTATTCCTATATGATGCCTTATCCGCTTTATATTTACACATCACTCTTATCCTCCCTAAATTCTAAATCTAAGCGAATCATATCCTCAACGATTATAGTATCTTTTACAATATTAATATTAGCTTTATGACCAATAATTTTATCAATATCTTTTGGAGAAATTCCATTTCCTGGCCTTTTAAAGGTTAACATCTCTCTCATAAGCTGAACCCCTTTAGGAATGTCCATGGCAGCAACAATCGATCTCCTTGCATTTGCCCTGGCAGGAAACTCACTTGTCAGACATTGCAATTCGCCTGATCCTTCTAATAATCTTACAAAATCTATTGCTTTTAAAATATTTTGGGCATCATTTTCATCCATAGCATGATAATGATCATTCCCTTTCAATAATTTATCAAGAGTAAAATGTTTCTCAACAACAGTCGCCCCCAAGAGGTATGCTGTTTTTATAACATCAAAACTCTTATCAGGTTTAGTGTGATCTGAGTAGCCAATAAATAACTCTGGGAACTCACTTTGTAAACTTTTTATTTTTAATAGATTAGCATGGCTATATATAGTAGGGTATTCTAACACACAATGCATCAGAACAAGCTCTTTTTTATTATTAGCCTGTATTACAGAAACAGCCTCTTTTATTTCATCAAGATTAGATGCTCCTACTGATAAAATAATCGGCTTATTTTTTTTAGCAATATACTCAATAAATGGCAAATTACTAATGTCTGAGGAAGATATTTTATAAACATGCATCAGGTCATATAAATAATCTGCTGATTCAAAATCAAATGGAGTAGAACAAAATTCTATATTAATTCTTTCACAATAGGTGCTTAATCCTCTATACTCTTTTTCTCCAAAAGCATCAAACTTTTTAAACAGCTCATATTGCGATCTTGTAGGTTCTTCCTCAGTATTCCAATAAGACGGAGAATACCTTGATGCTAATGTTTCTGCTTTATATGTTTGAAACTTAACAGCATGGATACCAGCATTCTTTGCAGATAAAATCATGAATTTAGCTGCTTCCATCAATGAAATTCCTAATTTAGCAGCCACATCATAATAATTGACTCCTATTTCTGCAATTAAAGTAAATTCATTCCTGTGTATTCTATCTATAATGTTACTATTATTCATAATCCTCACCTAAAATTATATTTTTAACTCGTTTCAATCCTTTTCTTAAATCATATTTTCCCATGATCTCATACATATTTTTACGAACTATAGCTGTTGAAACAAGCCATTCTAATGTATTTTCAATTAGTACGCTATCTACTTTTGCTCCTACTCCAAGATTTAAAAATCCATTTTCCATTTGAGCAAAAAAAATGAGTTTGTTCTCTTTCATTTTGAGAAAGAACGATTGAAGGAATCCTCATTGCTGCTAATTCAAAAATTGTACGACCCTGACTCGTAATTGCTAAATCTGCTTTTCTCATATATTTAGTAACACGAGGAACGTCAGGATATACAAAAATATTCTTTTCTTCTCTTGTGACGACACCATTTTCTTTGTTTTTATAGCCCAAACCTGTAATAAACTCAAATTTAATGTTCTTGTACTTATCAATAATCTTTAAAATTATTTCGTAAAGCGTTTTATTCAAGTTCGCCGGATCCGTACCGCCAAACATTATCAACACTTTCCTTACTTCTTGGTTAAATATATTAGGACTCTCAATTTGAAACTCATCACGTAAGCATACATATTCCCAGCCAGAATACACATTGGTCTGCTGCACATCATCATATAAAGCATTGATTACAGCATCAGCTTCTTTTATTCCAGAACCCAAATCCTCAATGGAAATGACTCTTGGTATCATTGATTTTAAATGACGCATATATTTTTCGTCAGTATCCAAGCAGTCGTTCACCCAAATATCCGGCTTAAATTCATTTATTAAAGCATCGATCTCAGCGTCCGATTCTATTATTCTATAAGGCAAATTTGACGCTTTGATCTTTTCTATACCTTCTCCTGAGTTTTTACTTATGACCAGTAAAACATCATGTTCCATCATACTGAAAGCAAGAGTTAAGCAATTATAAATATGGCCTAATCCCAACTTTAGATAGCCTTCTACCCTAAAAATTATTTTCTTTCTTTTTAGTAAATTTTCTGCCAATAACCAATCGTTTCTATCGTCAATATCTATACTTTCAACTTCTGAAATTTCATAAACAGAAGTTTTGCTTCCTATACGGCTTTCAGGTACAACTACCTTCCTCTTAGAAATGACAAAAGCACCGGTTTCTAAATATTGTGGCGGCAATTCCTGTCTATTTTTCCGTTCCGAATAAAGGGGAACCAATTCAGAGTCCTTTACTCCCCAGGCTAGATGCGGTTTATTGACAACACTTATAACTGTTTCAAAGTTTCCAGAAATAAAATATTCAATTGCACTATCCAAGGTATCAACATTTAACAACGGAGAAGTCGGCTGCAAAGTTATAACAGCATCATAAAATTTACCTGTTTCTTTTTCAGCCTCAAGCATTGCATGATAAATTACAGGATCAAGAGTAACCAGATCAGACGATAGTTCATTATCGCGTTTAATAACCGCCGCACCATATACTTTAGAAACTTCCTCTATCTCCTTACTGTCTGTAGTAACAAAAACATCCTTTATGTATTTACTTTTTTTTGCATTCTCTATAGCGTAAGCAATCAATGGTTTCCCATTCATTAACCGTAAATTCTTCTTAGGTATGCCCTTTGACCCACCTCTTGCTGGTATTAATGCTAAAATTCTCATACATATTCACTCCACAAGTTTATTTGATGATAAAAGCCTTACCATTTTCAAATTTAACCTTAAAATCACACTGCGCCAACGTCGTTAATCTGTGAGCAACAGCTATAATTGTTATTTGCCCTTTAAGTTTTAAAATGGTATCAGTAATACTTTTTTCTGTTTCGTTATCTAAGGCCGATGTTGCTTCATCAAGCACAAGGACTTGTGGCTGATAATACAACGCCCTGGCAATGCCAATCCGCTGCCGCTGTCCGCCGCTAAGCTTAACACCTCGTTCGCCTACGGTTGTATCAATACCTGCTGGCAGCTCCTGTACAAAATCATAAAGTTCTGCCATCTGCAGTACTTTATTGATCAAAGCATCGTTTATTTCTTTTTCATCTACCCCCAAGGCAATATTTTCTCGGATGGTACCGTCTATTAAATAAATGCTTTGGGGAACATATGCCAAATTGGCCTGCCATGTGCGTATATCGTCATAAATATTCTTACCGTCCACACTTATTTTTCCCTTATTTGGTGCCAGCAGACCCAACAAAATATCAACAAAGGTTGTTTTGCCAGCGCCGGAAGGTCCAACTATACCAACAAACTTTCCTTTGGGAATACTAAAACTTATATTATTTAAAACCTGTTTTTCTATTTCTGGATAAGCAAAACTTAGTTCTTCTACAGAAACCACATTTTCAAAATCCATTCTTGATTCCGGCTTTTGCAGGCAGGTTTCTGTCTCCTTCGCTCCTTTATTTTTGATGATCAGCAAATCTTCATATAATTCGTTGAATAATGGCATCTGAAATCTGATCCCATTAGACAAATTAACTATCCTGTTAGCACTGGGCATTAACCTGAAAGCTGCTAATGCCAACACACCCAATAGTGGAACTATTTCTTCCGGCTGGTTGCCTAACATAAGCTTTGTAATTATCAAGAGCAGCAAACCACAGACAATAATTGTCTCAATAAGCATCCTGGGCAGCTGATTCATAAATAGAAACTTACCATTGGCTTTACCATATTCAAAATATGCTTTTCGAAAAGCGTCCAGAAAAAATTCTTCTTTACACGATACTTTTGTTTCCTTAATGGCACCTAAACTTTGATTAATGCATTTTATATATAAAGCAGAATATTCATTTTGAATTTTGCCCTGTTCTGTAATTTTTTTACGAAATCCTTTAATAATAAAATATAAAAGGCTTCCGATAAAGCCCGCTACTATAATTGCAGTAAAAGCGTCTATCATAACCAACATCAGCCAAATAGTTACAGCTGTTATTATTTCAGTTAATAAAGTAAACATAGAGACCATGATAAGAGAAAAAACAATTACACCACCAGAATTAACGTTTCTTAGTAAAGTAGCTGTATTGTGGTTCAAATGATAAAGATATGGTTTTTGCAAATATTCTGTTAATAATTCTTCTGAGTAATAGATTTGGTTCTGAACGGCAAAATCTATTTGTATTTTATTTTGCCACGCTAAATAAATATTTTTTATAATATATAGTATTAAAAGCAAAAATGTAGCCGTTATAATAAACTGGATATGTGTCATTATTCCAAAAATGCCAGCATATTTAGTAACTTTAGGATAAACTGTTAAAAAATCTGGGTTTCCCATAATGGAGATTAATGGTAAAATTGCTCCTATACCGATTGCCTCCAAAATAGCGCCCAAGATCATTGCAACTATTATGATCGAACATCTTCTTATTTGCTTTAAATTTAAAATACTGTATATCTTGAGTATTATATCCATCTACTATTCACCATATCTACCACACCATCTACAATATTTTAAATTGCATTTATGTTTTTTCTTTATTCCTAGTAATATCTTCACAATCTCAGCTAGTTTAAACTTCTTTAGTAAATTTTTCATTAATAAGATTATTAGATACTTGGTATTCTCCCGTTCTTTATATTTAAAGACTTGATTTAGGTATCCAAACAAATATTTTTGTTCTAATTTTAGACTTTTGTATAATGTTAAATGTTCTGATATTTCACATTTCCAAGACTCACTATTAAAATTGCCACTGCTTACTCCACTATTCGAAAAATAAGCTACAGGATAATCACTAAATTTTACTACACCTCCATCTATAAGATACCTTAATAAAAACTCATAATCTGAGATAATTTTATTCTTATCATTAAACATATATTTTTTCATTATTTTTGTTTTTACAAAAAGTCCGGGATGCGGCAACATCTTCCCTGTTAAAATATCTTCTTTATCAAGAGTATTAAAAAAATGTATTCATTTTTATAGTATTCATCTATGCACACAATTGGATAACTAATCATATCAATATCAACACTAAGATCCTTGATTATATTATCAAAAACACTATAATCAATATAACAATCATCAGAACCTATGAAGCCAATGTAGTCACCAGTTGCCAAGTTTATTCCTTTATTGAAAGCTTCATAGATTCCACTATCTTTTTCACTAATACATTTTGTTACTACATCACTGTATTCGTTTATGATCTCCAATGTATTGTCAGAGGATAATCCATCTATAATGATAGTTTCTACATTTTTGTAAGTTTGATACCTTATACTATCAAGAGTTTGTCTTAATGTTCTTCCAGAATTAAAAGTAGCTATAATCACGCTTATCTTAAAACTCATAAATCAATCCCCATTTTCCAAACAATACCATTATTTTTGACAAATTTTTATACTGCCACCAGTTACAATAAAATATATTTTTAGTAGTTATACCAACTTTTACTGGCTTTAATGTTATCCAAAAATCATTCATTAACGGCGTTAGCACATCTATAAACTTCAAATTAATACCCTCTACTTTTTTTCTGTAATGATCTAACCATTTTATAAAGAACCAAATTAACAGCCATCATAGTAAGTGCAATTTTCTCTTTTATATTAAGATTTTCTAAAAGAATAATATTTTTAATGTTATTTTGTATATTACTTCTAATTAACTGTATTGCTTTAATGTTACTATAGGAATCAAAAATCAGTAAATCTAAAAACTGAAAATATCGTAAATACAAAGGTGCATGAGCAAACTTAACAAGTTCAGGATAAAATCGCTCCACAATTTTTATATTATGCATTTCTGCTGATATTGCATCATGATACTTTTTGTCTGAATAACTTTTTGTCGTGCTATTAATATGTTGACGGTAATGGTAATATTTACCATTACCCACAGCTATTTTTTCTGCTTTTAACATAAGTTCTAACGCAATGTAATTATCTTCATAAAATTGATTTTCAGGAAATCTAATATTCTCAAATATACTCATTCGATACAATTTGTCACAAGGTCCTGAAAAATATAGTTCACGATTCAGAAAATTTTTCAACAGCATTTTCTGATTCTTCTTTTCAAAAAGTTCCAGTAACTGCTCTTCAAGTTCCGTTGTTTTAATATTGTTATCTTCGTATTCCAAGACGTAACTACAAGTTGCTATATCTGCATTATATAAACAAATATTTTTATATAATTTTTCATACATATTTTGTTCTATCCAGTCATCACTGTCTACAAAACCAATATAACTGCCTTTTGCAATATTTAATCCAGCATTACGTGCACTTGACTGACCTTGGTTTTTCTGATGGATAACCTGTACTCTTTTATCTTTTTTTTATATTCATCACAAATTGATCCGCTATTGTCTGTGCTGCCATCATCAATCAAAATTATTTCTAGATTTTGATAACTTTGATTTAAAATAGAATCTATACATTTTTCTAAATATTTTTCAACATTATACACAGGAACAATAATACTTATTGAATCTCTCATCTAATGACTGCTCCATTAATTTTAGTTTATCTTGCTTGTAAATAACCTAATATGCTTAAGAAAGTTATCCTGTTCAAAGAATATCTTTTCTTTAAATTCTTGACATTTTTTGACAAAATTTACTCCATCAAAATTATTGATATACTTATCAAATTTCTCTATAATGTTTTTAGTTGGTTTATTAATATTTATAACAATCCCTAATCCATATTCATCAACAACATCTCCTAAATACGTACCTTCAGACGCAATAATAGGCTTCTTGAACAAAATTCCATCATATAATCTATTAGGTAAAGCTGTAGTTACTTCTAAACTCTTATTTCCATAAATCGCATTTATAAAATCTATTTTCCTGTATATCTCAGGCTTATCTTCATTTTTAAACTCGCCTTTAAACACAACATTTTTTATGTTATTTCTTTTACAGTATCCTTCTAGATCGCAATCCAAATTTCTTTTACCAATATAATATAGTTGATATTTTGGATTATTAGCGAAAATCTGAATAAATTTGCAGTTTTCGTCAAAATATCTGACCCCACCAACAAAACCAATTATTATTTTTTCTTTGTTTTTCAAGTCACCAATTTCTTTTTCTTCTGAAAATTTGTTTCCTATGTTATGACAGGTAATGATCTTATCACTTTGGGGCAAAAACGTTTTAAATCCATTTGATGAAATTGCTGTGAAATATGAATTGGCTATAAGTTGCTCTACAATTTTTCTATACCAACTATATTTTTCATAACTATAATCACGGATATCCAATATATACTTATTTTTAAAACCTGCTAGCAACTTTTTTCAAATAAGCACTCCTGGAACTGTTGTTAATACAACTAAATGAGTATACTGTTCTTTCTCTATTATTCTTTCCAATTCCATCTTGAATTTATACATTGGAAATATTTTTCTTAATTTATTCATTCCAGGTTTACAAACCACATGTATTGTATATTCGTTAGATTTTTTTTAGTATTATCGTTATTAAATCTATCCCAAAATATACATTCATATGAAATATTATTACTTTTAAAAATATTCTCATAATACTCAATATAAGGAATATAATTTCTAGTGGAAAATCCAATCAATCCAATCTTCATTCGCTAACTCCTTAATATTTATAAATACTTGGATATTCCACCTATTACATAATATCCAAAACACCGTATTGATTCCATTATTGTCAATTTTTGTGAATCTCGATAAACTTTCCATGTCCACATGGCACTTTTAAATTTATTGCTACTTACCGATTTCTTACCAACTCTGTAATAAGCTAAACATTCACTTATACCATAACCGACAATACCATATTTTTTTAAAACATTTAACCAACAAATAAAATCTTCATGTTTATCATTGGGCATATAAACTTCTGTAACTACATTTCTATCTATACAAGTGCTTAAACAACTACCAGTACTATTACCTTTTAACAATTTTTCATAATTCACTTTTATTGGAACATGAATAATTTTACCCAGAGTATTATCTTTAACCATAATTGTTCTATAATCGTGATAAGTGAAAACATAGTTATTTGCCTGCATGAACGCCAACTGTTTTTCCAACTTTTCCGGCAGCCACATATCATCACTGTCTAAAAAAGCTAAGTATCTGCCTCTTGTATTTTGTATTGCTGTATTTCTAGCATTGGCAACACCTTGATTATTGAGCAAAGAATATAGTTTGATACGGTAATCCTGCTTTTGATACTTTTTTATGATCTGTTCTGTAGCATCCGTTGAACAATCATTTACAATAATCAGTTCCCAATTTGTATATGTCTGCTTTAATACGCTTTCGATAGCTTCTGCAATATATTTTTCTGCGTTATAGGCAGGCATTATTATGGAAACTAAATCATCAATCATTTTCCCTGTACTCCTTCGGTACTGCTTTTTGTCAGCAGAACTTTGAATGTCTGCAGCATGATCATCAGGTCTGTTTTGACGCTGAAGTCCTGTATATAAAGCAAGTCGTATATCAGCTTGTCATAGGCACTGGTGTTGTATTTACCTGCTATCTGTGCCAGGCCCGTGATGCCTGGTTTTACGTTGTGGCGATAGTCATATTCAGGTTTTTGGGCAATAAACTGCTTGACGAAGAATGGTCGTTCCGGCCTGGGGCCGACGATGCTCATTTCGCCTTTCAGCACATTGAACAGCTGCGGCAGCTCATCAAGTCTGGTAGCCCTCATAAATCTGCCGAATTTTGTGATCCTGGGGTCCCCTTCCGCAGCCAGTACCGGCCCACATTTGGCTTCCGCATCCTGCTTCATGCTGCGGAATTTATGTACAAAAAATGTCTTACCGTATAGCCCCACGCGCTCCTGTGAATAAAGCACCGGTCCTTTACTGTCCAGTTTTATCATAACTGCTGTTATCAGTATGACTGGCGATAGTATAATCAAAGCAGTTACCGCTACGGCAATATCTAAGATCCGTTTCAGTACTCTCTGTTCTGCTGTCAGCAACATACGTGTTACACGCTGCATCGGTATATCATCAACCAATAAAAAGCCTGTATTCTTGCAGGCCAGTTCATACAGTGTCGGCACAAAAAATATTTGTTTCTTCGTGCTGCGCGCATAACGCAGTATTTTTTCTTTGTCTGCTATCGGCAGCTCCGCGCCAATAAAAACATAGTAGTTAGCGTCGATAAGCTGCTTCCAAATGGCCTGTTGACAGCTGTCACAAACAGACTGCAGCGCCTGCTCCAGACCATAAGTTTTGGCAAGTTTCTTCTGGATACGTGCTGCTTCTTCACCGGCTGCAAATAATACAGCCGTCTGCTTGGGAAAGTGCTTCCATTCCCACTGATGACAGATATATTGCCAGATTGCCAGCAACACAAAAGAAAATACCGCTGAATAAA
>ERZ779942.128-NODE-128-length-61268-cov-7.22976_pt1 | contig 61268 bp, 57 predicted proteins | sample MGYA00511941_ERZ779942 | MGnify/ENA primary metagenome ERZ779942 (study PRJEB29588, sample SAMEA2148265) | human gut metagenome | biome: human gut; feature: human-associated habitat; material: faeces | place: Denmark | collected 2008/2010 ... | reverse complement strand
AGCTGTACTTTACTTACACGGATTTATCGCCAGAAGTTCAGCAGGCATACAAAGAGTTGATTCCCTACAGCGATGACCCAGATGTGCAAGCTGAATTTTCAAGTTATTTTGGAAAGAAACGCCCTACACCAGAAGAATACGTTTATACGATGGCAACAAAAATTAAATACTAATTTATAAGAAATCACCATTTCCTTAACCTGTACATTAAGTGTGCAGGTCTTTTTTTGTCGTTTTTTATCGAATTGAACAATTTTTGCCTTTCTCGTCGGCTATATAGTGAGGGCAAGTATAAATTTTATCTAAAATAGCGATTATTTTTTTCAAATCACTTAGCAACTGCCCTGTTTTTTTCTTATATGGAGTGGAAAGAGGGATAGATACAAAACAGCACAGGGAGGAGGTGAGAACGTGAAACCATCTGACTTCCAGAAAACTGTAATGTGTCGTTTTGATAGTTGTTTAAAAAAAACTGTTTTCGGAGTTGTAAAGGATTACTACAAAGAGTTGAAAAAGAATCAAGCAGAAGCTATCCCCTTTTGTGAGCTTCCCGACATTATCATAGATAAAGTTGCTATATGGGATACATATAAAACGGATTACACGACTTTCAATATATGTGGACATGACATTTATGTATATGACGATGAGCTGGCAAAAGTCATTAAACAATTATCTGACCGTTACCGTGAAAATGTACTTATGTACTATTTCTTGGATATGAGTGATACGGAAATTGCAAAATTGCAGAATATATCCCGAAGTGGTGTATTTCAAAACCGACACTATGCATTAAAACAAATGAAAAAGTCATTAGAGGAGGAAAATTAGTATTTGAAACAAAAACGTTCGTATAAGAAGCCATCATTTTATGTGATTTCATCGGCTATGGACGGCGACAAAATTTCCATTGATAAAATCTTAGATTTCTATGACCCGTATATATCAAAAAGCTGTATTCGCCCATTATATGATGAATACGGAAATGTATATATCGCTGTGGATATGGAATTAAAAGGTCGTATCAGAGAAGCCATTATGAAAATGATATTGGAATTTGACATAAAAATTGAATAGGTAATATCTGCGGAACGCTTCATATAAGCACTTCCCTCTTTCCTGTTCCGCTTACTTCTTAGCTTGTCATTCTGTATCAGTCTATTTAACAAAACAGATTGATACAGGCTGACAAGAGCCTAATAGTTCTTTGACAACTGAATAATGCAGACAGATACGTTTGTGCTTGCAGTGAGCCATCAGAGATTGTACGCCGTGACTTTTCCAATCGGGAGATAGCGATTCATGCAATGATCTGGGAGCGACCGTTGGAAAAGTCGTTCTGCCATGACCTGTAACACAGGATAATGATACACCCGTATGACACGGTTCAGCCCACAGGAATGGGAATGGTTGAGATACCAGTGGAGCTTGCCAAAGCCATTTGTCTGCATATAAAAAGTATTAGCAAAAGTGTTAGCAACGGCAAAAAACATATCCGCAAGAGTTATTGATATGCTATAATGACCTTGTTAAACGTATGTATTTTGCTGTTATCACACGGAAAGGAGTTATTATTACTCGTGATAAGTGATACATCAAATACAGAAACTCCTAAAAAGGAGAAAAAGACATATACAGTAGAGGAAATTGCAGAACAATTATGTGTGAGTAAAAAAGTGGCTTACGCATTGGTTAAAAGTGGACAGTTCGCTTATGTTCGTGCTGGTAGAGCCATACGGGTATCTAAAGATTCTTTCGATAAATGGTTAAATCAAAATTAACTGTTAAGGAGAGAATATATTATGGCTTCAATCAAAAAAAGAAAATCAACATTTTCCGTTATTTACTGGTATTTAGACAATGCAGGAGAACGTAAACAGAAATGGGATACGTTAGAGACAAAGAAAGAAGCAAAGCAGAGAAAAGCATTTGTTGAGTATTATCAAGAAAAATATGGTTATGTGATTGTTCCCTTAGAGGAACAGTTTGCACGCCAAATTGATGAATCGAAAAAAGAACTTGATAGTACCGATGAAGATATTACGCTTTGTGACTTTTTAAAAATATTTGTCAATCTCTATGGTACGTCAAAATGGTCGCCTAGTACATTTAGTAGCAAAGTCGGTACTATCGAAAATTACATCAATCCACTTATCGGGGATTGGAAGTTAAATGAGATTACCACAAAGAAATTATCTGCCTACTACAACGATTTATTGAGTGTTTCAGAAGTACCCAGAGCTAACAGAAAAGCTACTGGACGTTGCGTACAACCTGCCAATATCAAGAAAATACACGACATTATACGCTGTGCATTAAATCAAGCAATCCGTTGGGAATATATTGATACCAACAAGCGTAACCCTGCTTCATTAGCAACGCTTCCTAAAGTTCCTAAGGTAAAAAGAAAAGTATGGAGTGTAGATACATTCCGTGAAGCAATTCAGCAGTCAGACGACGATTTATTAACCATCTGTATGCATTTGGCGTTTTCCTGCTCAATGCGTATTGGAGAAATTACAGGTCTTACATGGGAAGATGTAGTTATTGATGAACAATCCATTGCAACGAATAACGCAAGGGTAATCATCAATAAAGAGCTTTCCAGAGTAAATGCACAAGCTATGCAGAAATTAAAGGAAAAAGATATTATCAAGATTTTTCCGACACAGAAACCGCATTGCACAACAAGGCTTGTATTAAAAACACCAAAGACAGAAACAAGTAATCGTACCGTATGGTTGCCAAAGACGGTTGCAGAATTACTGGTGCAATATCAAAAAGACCAAAAGGAATTACAGGAATTTCTGGGAGACGCTTATAGCAATTACAACCTTGTTATAGCTTTGGAAAATGGAAATCCCGTTGAAAGTAGAATTGTGAGAGACAGATTTCAAAAGTTATGCGAACAAAATGGCTATGAAAAAGTTGTTTTCCACAGTCTGCGTCATTTATCCACAGGATACAAATTGAAAATGACCAACGGCGATGTAAAATCGGTACAAGGCGATACAGGTCATGCAGAAGCAGAAATGGTTACAGACGTTTATTCAGAAATCATAGACGAAGATAGACGTTACAATGCTCAAAAGATGGACGAACAATTTTATTCCACTCTAAACCATGATTCAGAAATGCAACCACAAAATGAGGAAGTTCAGCCAGAAAACAACGGCTTATCAGATAGTGATATGGAGCTTTTACAGCTTTTAAAATCACTTACGCCAGAGATGAAAACAATGCTTTTGAAACAATCAGCTTCAAAGTAATTTTTCAAAAGTGTTAGCAAATCTTCAAAAATCTGCTGATATTTTTTCAAAATAAAAAAAGTGTTAGCAAACTCTTCTACTCAAACAGTCATAAAAATATCGAATTACAAATTCTGAAAATCAAAAGAAATTGCAAAATATAAATTGAATATGTTCTTATCCGACAGGTTATAAGCCAAAAACAAAAGAAGCTGAAAACCTCGATAAATCAAGGCTTTCAGCGTTGTTTGCTGGCGTCCCAGACAGGAATCGAACCTGCGACGTTTCGCTTAGGAGGCGAACCCTCTATCCTACTGAGGTACTGAGACTTATTTAATTGTAATGGAGCAATTTTCAAATTTATTTCATAAATCGCTTCCGAAAGGGGATTGCTCCACCTGACCCTTAGGAGGCGGACGCTCTATCCAGCTGAGCTATTGGCGCAAATATTAACGCATAGAATTGTAACAGAATAACCGCGTTTTGTCAATGAAAGGGACTGTAAAAAAGTGAATTTCACAGTCCCCGATTATATATTGTATATTATACGTTCCAGCTGTTTATGTATTTCTCCTGCTCCGGGGTGAGCGCGTCAATTGTTATACCCCATGATGCGAGTTTCATTTCCGCAACGCGGCAGTCTATTTCCTCCGGAACAACGTTTACACCGTCTTTCAGCTTGTCGCGATTTTCAACGGCGTAGCGCGCGGAGAGAGCCTGCAGGGCAAAGCTCATATCCATAATTTCGGCAGGATGGCCGTCGCCTGCGGCAAGATTTACGAGTCTGCCCTCGGCGAGGAGGTTTACCCATGCGCCTGTCGGCATTTTATAACCCATTATGTTGTCGCGCTTTAATTCCTTTTCCGTCGCGAGCCTCTCGAGGTCGTCAATGTTGATTTCCACGTTGAAGTGACCTGCGTTGCAAACTATTGCGCCGTCCTTCATATTGAGGAATGCTTTTTCGGTGATGACATTGTCGCAGCCGGTCACGGTTATAAAGAAATCGCCGTACTTCGCCGCCTCAACCATAGGCATTACGGAGAAGCCGTCCATAACCGCCTCCATCGCCTTGATTTTGTCAATTTCCGTGACAATCACCTTTGCGCCGAGAGCTTTGGCACGCATTGCGACGCCCTTGCCGCACCAGCCGTAGCCTGCCACTACCGCGGTTTTGCCTGCAACTATCAGATTTGTTGTCCTGTTTATGCCGTTCCATACGGACTGACCTGTGCCATATCGGTTGTCAAACAGATATTTGCACTTGGCGTTGTTCACGGCAACCATCGGGAAACGAAGCTTGCCGTCGTTTTCCATAGCTTTGAGGCGTATAATTCCCGTAGTTGTCTCCTCACAGCCGCCTATAACGCCGCTTGTGAGGTCGGGGTATTCGTTGTGAATGGTGTTTACGAGATCGCCGCCGTCATCGATTATCACGTTGGGACCGCATTCGAGGACTTTTTCGATGTGCGCGTGGTATTCTTCCGCCGATGCGCCGTGCTTTGCAAATACATTGAGTCCGCCCTTTACGAGTGCCGCGGCAACGTCGTCCTGAGTTGAGAGCGGATTACTGCCCGTAATATACATATTTGCGCCGCCTGCGGCGAGAACGCGGCAGAGATATGCGGTTTTGGCTTCAAGGTGAACCGACAGCGCAACTTTAAGTCCCTTAAATGGCTTGTCTGCCGAAAATTCCTCCTCGAGTGCGCGCAAAAGCGGCATATTTGCCTTTACCCACTGTATTTTTCTTTCACCGGATTCGTAAAGCCCGATGTCTTTTATTTCGCTCATATTTTGTACCACCTAAAATTTTATTGTTCAATTATACTATAAAAGACGGAGATAGGCAAATTAAAATTGCTTTATCTGTTGACTTTACAAATCAAGTGTGCAATAATATTCTTGATTTATAATCTAACGGATGGTGATAAAATGAAAAGTATGTCTGTAAGGATAACATCCGCAGTTATTGCGCTTATTATGATAGCTTGTGTTTTTTCGTCATGCAAGTCAAAAAAGGGCGGCGACGAGGAAATAACGAGAAGTAATCAGGTTATAGCGGGTGAACCCCCCGCGGCGGCAACCACAGCAGCGAAAGCTTCGTCCTCGCTGAATGTTCCGTCGGTCACAACGCCTGATTTTAACAGCACAACATCTGCAAGCGGAAACAGCGCCGCAAGTTCTATGGGCTCTTTGGGCTCTGCGGTGCTCGGTGCTCTTGCGAACGCCGATCCCGAGACTTTGGCTGCTTTTGTAAACAATATGGGCTTCGGTTACGATGCAGAGCAGGGCATTTTTTATTCGCTTATGGATTCCTGGCAGAGAGATGCCAACTTTATCAGTCAGTACGACAAGTACGCAGCAATTTTCGGCAATATGAGATACCTCACAACGACCGTTGATTTCTACTATGACGGTCTTGATTGGAGAATTCAGCTTTGGAAGGGTCAGTACGGCCCCTTCGGCGGCGGTGAGGTCGGCGTTTACACAAAGGACCCCGAGACCAACGATAAGCTTTACAATTGTGCCGACAACGACCATTTGCTCAATATGTATTACGATTTGTATTTGACTCCTAATACATATGCCGTGAAGAACAGATTTTTCTATCGCGATGCGTGGACGGGCGGCGGCCATTGGTGGCTCACCGGCTTTAAGATGGGCTCCGTAAATCCCAATGAAATGGTTATGAGCCTTAAAATCAGAATGCGTTCAAGAAAAATGGCGAACGCTTTTGAGAACGGCCTTCAGACTGCGGGCTTCTATAGGGGCGACGCTACCTCGAATTACGATTCTTATTACCGCAACGATACGGAGTTTTACATACTCTGGTATCATACCGGCAATCGTAATTATTGATAATCGGCTTAACACAGGCTATCTCAGTTTTGGGGTAGCCTGATTTTTCTTTAAAGGAGATATTTATGAAAGGCAAGTTTTTTGCGTTTACTTCAAGGCTCAAATATATAAACCGCTGGGCGCTTATGCGCAACACAACATATGAAAATTTGAGTCAGCACTCGGGCGAGGTTGCCACAATAGCGCACGCCCTCGCCGTTATAGGAAATAAGCGACTCGGCAAAGAATACAATGCCGAGCGCGCCGCTCTTTTGGGGCTTTATCATGACACCCCAGAAATCATAACGGGAGATATGCCCACCCCCGTAAAATATTACAGCAGCGAGATGCGCTCCGTTTTCGGTATGGTCGAAAAGGAGGCCTGCCAAAGGCTTTTGAATATGCTGCCGGACGATTTGAGCGAGGAGTTTTCACCGCTGTTTTTCAAGGAGGAACGCGACGCGGAGCTGTGGCGGCTGATAAAGGCGGCGGATAAGCTGAGTGCCTACATCAAGTGCATAGAAGAACGCAAGGCAGGCAACTGTGAATTTGAGGATGCCGAAAGGACAATAAGAAAAGCGCTCGACGAGAGCGAATGCAGGGAGGCGCATATATTTTTGGAGGAATTTATTCCAGCATACGAGCTGCCGCTCGATAAGCTTAAATGATTGCTTTAAAGGACTTTTCGGAAAACGGTGTCCGCTGTTTTTGCAAAAACATCATTCCCGTGCGGTCAAATTAAAATTTTTTCTCGACTTATCCGAGAAAGTGTGCTAAAATAATAGACAAATGTAAATTAAGTGAATTGGGAATAACTTTAGGGAGCTGATTAAATGAAAGCAAGCGAAAGCAATCCGAATTATCCCTCAAAAGTCAGGGAAATGACGAATTACACAATTCGCGAAATCAAAAAGGTCTGCAAGGATATAGGTCCTCGCCCGTCCGGAGAAGAAAATGAGCGTAAGGCTCAGGACTATGTTGCGGACTCTATGTCAAAGGTAGCCGACTCTGTTGTCAAGGAAAAATTTGAGCTTCACCCGAAGGCGTTTATGGGCTGGGTGCCGCTCGATGTAATTCTTATGACGATCTCGATAGTTTTAACTCTTTTGAGCTACTTTGACGTATTGCCGAGCGCGTCAACGGCGTTTTCCGTTGTTTCCGTAGTGCTCACATCTCTCGCAATCGTATTCACGTTTTTTGAGTTTCTGCTTTATAAAAAGTTTCTCGATCCGTTTTTTCCGAAAAGAGAGACTTACAATGTAGTCTGCACAAGAAAAGCGGCAGGCGAGACAAAGCGCCGCATTGTATTCAGCGGACATATCGACTCCGCTTACGAATGGTATTTTACTCATCTCGGCGGCGGCAAGCTGCTCACTACTATGATAGCCCTCGCATTCGGCGCAATTGCCATTACTCTTGCGGCATCAATAGTATCGTTCTTTGATGTTCCGAACGGCGTAAGGGTTACGGCAATAGTTGTTTTGTTCGTCTGCCTTATTCCCATACTTATGTGCAGCAAGTTCGTAAACTGGAAGCTCTGTGTTCCCGGTGCTAACGACAATCTCACCGGTGTGTTCGCGTCTATGTCGGTTTTGCGCTATATGGCGGCAAATGACATCAGATTTGAAAATACCGAGGTTGTATGTGTTTCCATGGCGTGTGAGGAGGCAGGTCTCCGCGGGGCTAAGGAGTACGTTAAAAAGCACTGCGGCGAGGACGATGTCGAGACTGTGTTCGTAGGAACCGACACCCTTCGCGATTTTGACGATATGGGCGTTTACAACAAGGATATGACAGGCACCGTAAAGCTTGACAAGCAGGCTGCGGCCATGGTTAAGCACGCGAGCGATATCGCAGGCTACAATCTTCCGTACAGCAGCGTATTCTTCGGCTCATCCGATGCTGCGGCAATTCAGCAGGGCGGTATGAAGGCGGTTGCTTTGGCTGCCATGGACCCCACTCCGGCGAGATATTACCACACAAGAGGCGATACAGCCGACAATCTTGACCCCAAAACCATCGAGGCCGGCATCAACATTCTTCTTGAAACCGCGTTCCTCTATGACAGCGAGGGCTTAAAGGACGAATATTGATTTAAAATAATCGAAATGAAATGCGGAACGCGAAAAAGAGCGTTTCGCATTTTTTTGTTTTTTCTGTTGTTAAATCCGGAAAAATCTGTTACAATGAAAAAGTATACTTATATATTATTGTAAGGGGCGTTATTATGGGAAAAACCGTAAAATTATTATCCGTCATTACGGCGTTTGTGCTTGTTGCGGCAATGTTTTCGTCATGCAGCATCGGCGCAGGAGGCGATGAGCCTGAAAAAGCATATGTGAAAACAGATCTTCACGACGCAGAATTTACGTTTACATACGCACAGCTGAAGCCGGTTTTTTCACCTGATAAAATAAGCGATCTGACGGCTTTGTTTGAGAATACCGACGATATAAACGATGACAGTACGGTACAGCTCAATTACAATGATATTCGCTCTCGTTATTATGACAATAACCGCGATATATTTGACGGCATAATGAATCTTCTTTCCGACAGCGAAAAAGCTCTGCTCTATGATAATTCGGAGGCGGTACTCAATTATTTCAACGAAAATTTTAACCGAGTCAAGACCGAGAGACCGCAAACCGAACCGAAAGAGGACTTTTGGATAGACAACGACACCGTAAAAATATCAGGTGAGGAGTCAAAGACTCTCAATAACGCCTTCAAGCTCTATAAGGATTTTATTCAGAAGGGGCTTAAGGATGATTATTTCCCCGAGGCCGTGGGCGAAAAATATGAACAGGGTACGGACCTTACCGATAAGGTCTATCTGCTTGGCGACAGCTGTGCCTCACGCCTCACCATGGACGATGTTCAGTCGGTAATTACTTCGCTCACACCCACATATGAAAAGGACACCGACGAAAACAACGTGCCCGTTTCTTATAGCCGCACAATTATAATAACGCTCAAAAATGACCCGTCTGCCGTAGCACACGCATTTTCTCCGCATGACAAAAGTGCGATTTTGTCCGAGCTTAAAAAGGGTGAGAGCTATTTTTCGGTGTCGGATTATGAGATAACATACAATTCACCGGTAATAATTGCTACGTTTGACGCCGTTACCGACGAGGTGGCAAAGGTTGAATTCTACAAGAATATGACGATAACGTCTTATGCAAAGGGCGAGGGGAGTCTCTCGTATATAGGTGACAGAACCGTGACCTTTAACTGCACAGACAATATGAATTATACCTTTAACTGGCACCCGTCCGAGGAAGATAAATAAACAGCCGTAAAAGCATTAAAAGGATGTAAAAACCGAGTTTTTACATCCTTTTTTTTCAGACTTAAAATATCCGTGAGCAAAAGCTTTTTCTCGCTTTATCGATTCTTATTCGACGAATTTCGACATTTATGTACCCATTTTTCGACATTTTTGCACTTTTGCTGATTTTCAAAAACCGAAATGATATAATTTGAGAACAAAGACGGGGGAGATAAAGTGAGCCTCCCCTTGCGGACGTCTTTGATGTTTTTTAAGTTTCTCCTCTAAAAAGAGACCGTACAGAATCTCTCCGATTAACGGGCAGCTTTATGCTGCCCGTTAATTTTTTATATAATCACCGCGCCGAAAAATCTTGCCGTGCAGAAGAAGTGCTTATAAGCCCTTCCAGAAATCCTCGTCCTCATCGGGGCTATCGCCGTATACATCATCGGTTATATCGTATTCGTCGTCTCGCTCTGTCGGGTAAAAGTCCCATAACTCACGCTCCTGGTCATCGGAAAGTGCCACGGCCGGGCATTCCGAAAAGGTTTCGAGCTTCTGACCGCGGCTCCACACGGACGGGTCTATCCTGAGGGTATATCCCGTGCCGTTCGGTGCCATCCACTCGTGCATGGGCAGCGACGGTATGGCAAATGCAGTCATAAGCGACATAATAACTCCGCCGTGGGTTATTACCGCGGTCGATTCTACGCCGGCTTTTATAATTCCGTCGATAAGCCCGGCAAAGCATGAGCAGACTCTCTCGTTGAAGGCCGCCTGACTTTCGCCGAAGGGTACGGGCGTTTCCGGGTGCTCACCCGACAGCCAAGTTTTAAAGGCATCGTCATCCTTCATTTCGTCGGCGGTTCTGCCCTCAAATTCGCCGAAGTCGTACTCTATAAGCCCGTTTAAAATCATGGGCTCTTTGTCGGGATATATGAGCTTTGCGGTTTCCGTGCAACGCTTTAAGGGGCTTGAAACCACCGCGTCAACCTCGGGATAGCCGCCGTATTCATCTATGATGTCTTTGATTTGCCTGAGCCCGTATTCGGATGCCGGCACATCGGTTTGACCGATATATTTGCCGTCAAGATTTTCCTCTGTCATGGCATGGCGGATCAGGTGAATTTTATAAGCTTTCATTTTGCTTTGCTCCTTCTGGGGGATAATACTGTACAAACAGTCTAATTTGATATATAATTATAATACAATTTGTAATATTTGGGGGACGTTTTATGAATTCCGTATTTGCCGCAAGGCTGACAAAGCTTCGCAGGGAGCGCGGTATGAGCCAGAAGGACGCCGCAAAAATGCTCGGTGTGTCGCAGTCGCTCCTGTCGCACTATGAAAAGGGTATAAGGGAGTGCAGCCTTGACTTTGTGTGCCGCGCGTCGAATTTTTTTGACGTGAGCTGTGATTACCTCTTAGGTCAGGTCGATACAAGACGCTCTCTGAGCGAGGAATTTGATATGACCGATACCGTGCAGGACGGAGAATACCGCACGAGTACGCTTTTTCGCGCGTCCGTTATGCTCAATGACAGTATGATAAACTGCGGTTCGCCGGAAAAGCTGAAGGATTACTTTGCACTTTCGATATACCGTATGGCTGTTTGCGCCGCAAACGGCGGTTATATTCCGAAAAAGTGGATATCGCTCGATTGCGAGACAAGTCCGGTCTTCGGCAGCGTGCTGATGACGGATATAATAAGGGAACTGATGGCCGAGGCAAATCAGGAATCGCAAAAGAATATCGCCGAACCGAAATGCGTAAAAACTGTTGTGGAGCATTCGGAAAAGCTGATACGCAAAAGAGCTGCCGAGTTAGCGGCGGAAAAGAGCCGCGGATAGCTTCTTTCCCTCTTTTAAGACAGCATATCGATATTTTTTATAATATATGTTTTTATGCTGTTTAAAACTTGCTGCTTTTGAAGCTTCGCCTTGAATTCGCCGTCAAGATTTTCAATTTCGTCCTTGTCCACGGAGACTTCCTCATTGTTTTCATCATACATCGAAAATTCCTTTTCGGCAATCAAAGAAAGCTCGTTTTCGCCGACGGCACAGAGTGCCTTTGAAGCGAGAGATGTCAGCGGCTCACCGTTGTTTCTGAAAAAGAACGAGAGGGAATCGCTCTCGGTATCCTCTAAAAAATAGTATAGAGTGTAAATGTATTTTTGCGTTTCTGTAAATTTGCCGAATACCTTTTCAGGGTCTTCGGCTTTTTCCGTTTTTGCCTGCAAGACCGCCGAAACACCCTCGAATAGGGTTTCCGGGTCGGAACTCTCCGCTTTTTCACGCGTTAAGAATGAAAACTCATCCTTGAGAGCTTTCTTTCTGTCATATTCTCTCAAAAGAGCGTCACGCTCGTTGTTGTGCTTTTTAGCCGCCGCCGAGGCTTTGCTAAGTACAAATACCGTAATGCCGCACAGGACGATAAGAAGCAGCCACAAGTACCAATATTCCATTATTATTCCTCCGTCAGGATTTTATATATGTCGCTCTTTTTGATTCCGGTGAGCTTTGCCGCGTTTTTTGCCGCCTCGTTTTTCGACATTCCGCCATCTGTGAATTCTCTTGCCTTCGCGACGGCGGACTCCACCGTGTAAATCTCCGGAGCGGCCTGCGGCGCTCCCTCTATAACTAATACGAATTCACCCTTGATAGGTATGTTTTCATATTCTTCGCACGCCTTTTTGAGCGTGGTGCGTTCAACATTTTCGTGGATTTTCGTAAGCTCTTTAATAATCGCTGTACGGCGGTCACCGAGGCAGGCATAAAGGTCCTTAAGCGTGCGTAAAAGCTTGTGCGGAGCCTCGTAAAACACCATGGTGCGTTTTTCATCCTTAATGCTGTCAAGATGCTCGGCGCGGCTCTGCTTATTTACGCTCAAAAAGCCTTCAAACGTAAATCTGCCGGACGGCAGACCCGACAGCGCCACGGCTGTGGCAAATGCGGTGGGGCCGGGGACGGATACAACATTTACTCCCGATGCAATGCAGATGTCAACAAGGTCCTGACCGGGGTCGGAAATTGCCGGCATACCTGCGTCCGTGACAAGAGCACAGCTTTCTCCGCCGAGAATACGCGCAAGAATTATTTCGCCGCGCTCACGGCGGTTGTGCTCAAAATAGCTGATGAGCGGCTTTTTTATGTCAAATCTGTTTAAAAGCTTCAGGGTGACTCTTGTGTCCTCCGCCGCTATAAAATCGCAGTTTCTGAGGCACTCTGCGGCACGGGGAGAAAAATCCGAGAGGTTGCCTATCGGAGTGCCGACAACGTAAAGCTTTCCCGTCATTACATATCCTCCCTGTATTTACCTAAAATTCTTGTCATTTCGTCGGACAAAACGTCCTTGCTCTTATATATAAAGAGATTGTTTTTGACCGTTATGCCCGTTTTTCCGCCGAGTCTGCCCTCTACAAGGCACAGCCACGGAGCCTTTTCGGGTGAAGCTGCAACAAGGCGCAGCGCTTTCGGCTCGATTTTATATTCCTTCATTGCCTCCATCGTCTCAAAAAGGCGCTCGGGTCGTATACAAATGCATAGCTTGCCGCCGAATTTCAGAAGTTTCGATGCGGCTTTTGTTATGTCGCGCAGATTACACAGCGTTTCGTGACGGGCTATTTTTTCGTTTTCCTTTTGGCTTTTTATTCCGGCATTTTCCGCCTTATACGGTGGATTCATCGTTATCACGTCGAATTTTCCGCACGGAAATATCCGCGGAGCTTCTTTCAAATCAGCATTGTACACAAAGAGCTTGTCCTGCAAATCGTTCGCCTTGACGGAGCGCGTAAGCTGACTGCACGCTTTTTCCTGGATTTCGACTGCCGATATTTCTTTTCCGCAGCCGTCCCTGCACCAGAGCATGGGAATTATGCCGCAGCCCGTACCGAAGTCGCAGCATACGTCATATCGTTTCGGCGATGCAAAGTCGGCAAGCAGCAGCGCGTCCGTGCCGAAGGTGTGCTCCTTTGAGACGATAAGCCCCAAGTCCCTGCTGAGGTATTCGATATGTTCATCTTTGTTAAGTGTAATTTCGGTCATTTATCTGTCCCATTTTTCGCAAAGCGCAATTATCTGATCCGCAAATTTTGCAAGGTCCTTGTTTGCACCGCCCTCATTATGTGCCACAACCGTTTGGAGACGCTTTTGTGCCGAGAGCAGTCTCTCGTAAACCGTGCTTACGCGGCGAGAGGCGTTTTGCGAGGCTGTATTTTTAACTATCTTTTCACGGTTCCCCTCAACGAGAACCTTGTTTTCGGTGAGGCTGTATTCCTCGCCGTTGTACGGGGCACTCGCGGAAAGCCCCAGTTCGTCGCGAAGACGTGCAGCGTATATTTCGCACACTGTGTCCTCGCCGTGATTTACAAATACGTGCTTTGGAGGAGCTTTAAAGCTTTTCATCCACTTTAACAAGCCATCGTTGTCGGCGTGACCGCTTATGCCGTGAAGCTGCTCTATTTCCGCACTTATGTGGATTTTTTCGTCAAAGAGCTTTACGTCCGTCGCACCGTCGGTTATGGCTCTGCCGAGTGTTCCTACGGCTTGGTAGCCTACGAATAAAATCGTACATTCGGGTCGCCACAAATTGTGCTTTAGGTGATGACGTATTCTGCCGGCCTCGCACATTCCGCTCGCCGAAATTATGACCTTCGGAGCGGGATCTGAGTTTATTGCTTTTGATTCCTCACTTGTCACGGAGACATAAAGGTTAGGAAAGGCTATCGGATTTATACCGTTTTCGATAAGCGACGTCGCCTCGTCGTCAAAGTCGGAATAGCTGTCGCAAAAAACGTTGGTGGCCTCAACTGCAAGGGGACTGTCCACATATACAGGGAAGTCGTTGTAGTTTTTGAGCATATGCTCTTCCTTTATCTGCCTTATAAAGTATAAAAGCTCCTGAGTTCTGCCGACGGCAAACGACGGTATAACTACATTGCCGCCGCGCGCAAAGGTGCGGTCAAGTATTGGTACGAGCTGTGATATATAGTCGAGTCTTTCGCCGTGACTGCGATCGCCGTAGGTGCTTTCGGTTATGACGTAGGTGGCGTCGGTAATATACTGTGGGTCGCGTATTATCGGCTGGTCGGTATTGCCTATGTCGCCGGAAAAAACTATTTTTTCGGTTTCCCCGTTTTCGGTGACGTTTATTGTAATGCTCGATGAGCCCAAAAGATGACCCGCATCGGTAAAGCTTATGGATACACCGTCAAAAACGTGATAATCCACACCGTATTCGCACCTCAAAAACTGAGAACAGCATTTTTGAGCGTCCTCTACGGTGTAGAGCGGAACATATCCCGCTTCGCCCGAGCGTTTTGCCCTTCGGTTGCGCCATTGTGCTTCAAACTGCTGTATGTGCGCAGAATCCTCAAGCATAATTTTGCAGAGCTTCGCTGTGGACGCGGTTGCGTAAATCGGCCCTTTGTATCCGTTTGCCGTAAGGTACGGCAGCTTGCCGGAATGGTCTATGTGAGCATGGGTCAGAAAAATGCAGTCTATATCGGCGGGAGATACGGGAATGTCCCGGTTTTTATATGTGTCTGGTCCTTGCTCCATACCGCAGTCAATCAAAATGTTCTTGCCGCAGGCGGTGAGAAGCGTGCAGCTTCCCGTGACTTCGTGTGCGGCTCCTAAGAATATAAGATTCATATTTTCCGCTCCTTTTTAAATGGTGGCGCCCATCGTCGATGCCTTTTTTATTATGGTAACATAAATCATCGCAAAAATCCAGTATTAAGCCGCTGCGGGATAAATAAAACGGCACGGCAGTAGTTCTTACTGCCGTGCCTTAAAAAACATATATTTGTTTTGTCGCCAAAGCTTATTTTACGGTCTGCTTTTTGGCTTTGTTCTTTATAACGGCACGCTCTATTGCCTTGACAATTTCAACGAGAGGAATTATCAGGAACGCAAGACCGAGAGCCGTGAAGAATTCGCGAGCGTCAATAGTGGTGAAATCAAAAGCGTCTGCAAGGAACGGTACTTCTATAACGAGCGCAGTCGTTATGAGCGAAAGCACGGTTGACCCTAAAATGTACTTGTTAAAGCTGCCGTGAAGGAGCATTGATACGGTTGAGCCATGCTGCGAACGCATATTAAACGAGTGGAATATTTCGCACATTGACATTGTAAGGAATGCCATGGTCATACCGTCGGCACTCTCGGTAAGCTCCCATCTGCCTGCCTCCATAAAGTGGCCTATGAAGTAAGCGGCAAGTGTCAGAAGCGTTACGAAAAGCCCTTGGTATACTACGTCAAAGCCGACGCCGCCTGCAAAAATGCCGTCCGATGATTTACGCGGCGGACGTTTCATAAGGTCCTTTTCGCCCTTCTCCATACTGAGGGCGAGAGCCGGGAAGCAGTCGGTAACAAGGTTTATCCAGAGAAGATGTACGGGCTTTAATATTGTGAAGCCGAGCAGGTTGGCTGTGAAAATAGCCATTACCTCGCTGAGATTTGACGAGAGCAGGAATTGAATTGACTTCCTTATGTTGTCGTAAATTCGTCTGCCCTCTTCCACAGCAGATACTATGGTGGCGAAGTTATCGTCGGCAAGGACCATATCCGCAACGTTCTTTGTTACATCAGTACCTGTAATGCCCATGCCTACGCCTATGTCCGCGCTCTTAATGGAGGGGGCGTCGTTTACGCCGTCACCCGTCATTGCCGTTATCATACCGCGGCTCTTCCAGGCATTTACTATTCTTACCTTATGCTCGGGCTGAACTCTGGCATATACCGAGTACTGTGTGACCTTTTCTTTGAAGTCCTCATCGGAAATATCATCAAGCTCCGCGCCGGTTATGGCCTCGCTCTTGTCCTTTATAATGCCGAGCTCCAAGGCTATTGCAACAGCGGTGTCCTTGTGGTCGCCGGTTATCATTATGGGTCTTATGCCGGCACCGCGACATTCCTCGATTGCCGCCTTAACTTCGGGCCTTACGGGGTCTATCATACCTACAAGGCCACAGAAGACGAGCTCATTTTCGATATTATCGGGCGACTGATCCTCGGGAACACATGACAGCTGCTTGTAGCCGCAGGCGAGAACTCGAAGTGCTCTGTCGGCAAATTCCTTATTCTTTTTGAGTACGGCATCTCTGTCTGCGTCCGTAAGAGGGCTGACTTCGCCGTTTTTGAATATCTTTGTGCAGTGCTTTAATATCTCGTCGGGAGCACCCTTGGTGAACTGTAATATTCCGTCCGCAGTCTTGTGAATTGTGGACATCATTTTACGATTTGAGTCAAATGGAGCCTCGCCGACTCTCGGCGCGCTCTTCAGAAGCTCGTTTTTATTCATACCGAGCGACATAGAGTATGCCACAAGAGCCATTTCCGTGGGCTCGCCTACAAGATTGCCGTCATCGTCAAGATTTACGTCCGTGCAGAGAGCCATGCCCTCGGCAAGCATTTTTTCGTTGTCACAGTAATGCTCGACTACGGTCATCTTGTTCTGAGTGAGCGTACCGGTTTTATCAGAGCAGATTATCTGTGCGCAACCGAGAGTTTCAACTGCGGTGAGTTTGCGGATGATGGCATTTTTCTTTGACATATTGGTAACGCCTATCGAAAGCACAACCGTTACTACCGCCGCAAGACCCTCGGGGATAGCGGCAACCGCGAGCGATACGGCGAGCATAAACGAGCCGAGCAGGAAGTCAAGATTCATTTCCGTGCCTGTTACAAGAGCTCTGACTATATCGAAGGCGAACATAAATACGCATATTCCGAGGACTATGAAACTGAGGATTTTTGAGAGCTGACCGAGCTTTTTCTGAAGCGGCGTCTGCTCATCCTTTGCGCTTGAGAGCGCACCTGCTATTTTGCCCATTTCGGTGTCCATACCGATGCTTGTTATAACGGCCTTGCCTCGGCCGTAAACAACGGTTGAACCCATATACATCATATTTTTTCGGTCGCCGAGGGGTACATCTTTTTGCCCCTCAAGGCCTATGGCTTTTATGAATTTGTTGACGGGTACGGATTCACCCGTAAGTGCCGATTCCTCGATTTTAAGGCTTGCACTTTCAAAAATTCTGCCGTCCGCCGGAACAGCGTCGCCCGCTTCAAGCAGTACAACGTCGCCTACGGTAAGGTCCTCACTCGGTATTTCGCATACCTTGCCGTCGCGCAAGACCTTTGTTGTTGCGGCGGCCATTTTTTGAAGAGCCTCTATGGCCTTTTCAGCCTTGCTCTCCTGATATACGCCGAGTATGGCATTAACTATTACGACGAAGTTATTGCCGATATTACCGCCGCGGCAATGAGGATGATTATCATCGGGTCGGCAAACTGCGAGAGAAAACGCAGTATCAGCGGCGTTTTCTTGCCCTCGGCAAGCTTGTTTTTGCCGGTTTCGGCAGAACGCCGGCGTGCCTGCTCGGAAGTGAGACCGTTTTCGGTGCTTTTTACTTCGCCGAAAACCTCGGAAGAGCTTTCAAGATAGTATTTCATTTTTTTCCTCCCTGTTTTTTAAAAAAGAGCAGCCGCTTTTTTAAGAAAAAAGACCTTCGACAGAATTTAGCTCTGCCGAAGGTCTTGCTACCTTAATAAGGCTCGGTGACCAGAAGCCGAAAGGCAACATGATGTTGACCACCGGGTAAAAGCTACTCCCCTTCATAAGGAATATCTTAAGTGCGATAATAACAGAAAAATGAACTTTTGTCAAGTATTTTTAAAATAATAGCTTATCCCTCGCCGAATAAAACATAATTGTTGACATTTCGGCTGTCAAGCTCGGAAATAATCGAGCTGTCGTCAATGACCGGTATAAATCCGCCGGTCTGATAGTTTTCGTCAAGCTTTGAGCTTAAGAGCGGTATACAGTCCGTAACCAGAGCTTTTTCATCGGTGGTTTCGGCGGAATATGTTTTTTCTCCGTAAGCAAAGCCGTCTCTCTGCGCCGATTTTCTGAAGTCCACAGCCACAAAATCGGCGGCACTGTCAAAGAGAGAGCCGTCATATCGGGCGGTGTTTCCGCCGAGCGCGTCCGCGGCGCTGAGCATAACGCAGAGCGGCTTGTCGCCGAGCACGTTTTTAACCTTTTCTATAAATGAATGTAAAACCGCGTTGCGGCTCTCTATGCTCTTTTCTTCGCCCGAAAATACCGCCTTGTCGAGATAAATACTCTCGGGAAATTCCACGGAATCGAGTATAACGGCGTCAACTCCGAGAGAGGAAATCTCGCTCACAAGGAGTCCTGGTTCAGCCACGGCTCGCCGTCGTGCTGAGCGCTGTTGTCGAGCCACAGTGTGCCGTCCGAATTTGTCACGGCGGCAGCGGCGCCGAGGTGTGATGCGGCAACGCTGTCCTCATAGCAATAAATTCTTGCGATTATTTTATAGCCGGCACTTTTAAGCCTGTCGATTGTCGCAAACGCGTTCTGATAGGCCTTGGACGACGCGCCTATGTCGTTCGCCGTACCGACGGAGGATACGTAATTGAGATAGCCGTCCTTCGTTTTAAAATCTATCACAACGGCGTTCGCCTTTGTTTCGGTGAGCTCCGTTTTAAAAAGGTCAAAGGCTATACCGCCGTCAAGAACGTCGTCGGGCATATAAAGAGCGCGCAGCTTGCCGTCATATTCGGCGGGAACGCCCGTAAGCTCATGCTCATACGGCTTTTTCGACAGGTTAATGGAAACCGCGGCAATAATAAACACGAGCACGAAGAAGAACACAAGAAAAACCGAGAAGAAGATTTTTTTGCGTTTTTCCTTTTTCTTTCGGGTGCGGCTTTCGCCTATCGCATATGATGTACCCGAGCGTCTGCCCGGATAATTTTTTGAAAACGGATAATAGCTCTTTTTACGGGGCTTAATATCTCTGTTGTCAAATGCCATTTTCTACGGTCCTTTACAATGATAATCCTTTGCCTGAGACGCCCGAAAAAGCGAGCGCCAAAATCGAAACATATATAAATACTGCCGGCGTGCCCTTAAAGCATTCCGGAATATTTTTATTTTCTACCAAGCGGCGCAGCCCGAAATTTATCATAAGCACCGCAACTATAAAGGCAAGTCCGGAGCCTATACCTACGCCTATCGCCTCGGCTATGCCGAAGGTCGCGCGGTAATTTATAAACGGTACGGCAAGCACAAGGGTATTGAATGCCGCCACGCCGAGACGCCTTACGGTTCGCTTTTTGGCCTTGAAAACAGCCTTCAGCAAAATGAGCATAAGAACATACAAAATGCATATCACAAGCAGGAAAATAAGCGAATGCTGTATTTCGCTGAGAGCACTTATAAACGGTATCTGCTCAAGCAGTACACAAAAAATACTGCCGAATGTCGAAAAGAATGTGATAAACGCCGTGAGCGGGAAAAGCTGCTTCGGCTTTGCCGCCATTCTGACAGCCTCCGAGGCACCGTAGCCGCCTGTAAAAATCAGGTTTTGAAGCACAAATGCGTACATCGCTGCCGAAAAAAGATTTGCTATGACACTCATTTGTCTTCACCGCCCTTTTGTTGTTGTGTTTCCGCGCCGCCGTCCTTTTCCGGGCTTTTGTCCGTGTCGCTATGTGACGCTGAGCTGCTGTCAAAAGCAGTGTACTGCTTGTATTTCTCAAGCTCCGAGAGTATCTCTTCGAATTCGGCGGAGGAGCCGAAGTTTTTGTCTTTTTGCCGCTCGGTGTCGGCGGCGCTGCTTCTGCTTGCGCCGTTTTTGACTGTACCTTTTTTGCTCTTTGCCGGAGCGGACGCGGTCTTTTTGACGGATAATGACGGAGCCTTTCGCTTAGCCGCGGAGCTTTTCTTTTTGTCGGTGTGAGGCTTTTCCTTTTCGTTTTGCGGTTCTTCCTCTCCTAACTCAAAAAAGTCAAGGTCGGTGTCGAGAAATTCGCGCAGCTTTATAACGTGCGACTGCTTGACTTCGGAGAGGTCAAACGAGGCGTCGGGATGCTTTTCGGGGTATTTTTTGTTTATTATCGCCTTTAACGCCGCTGCCATAAAGCCGAGCAGTAAAAATCCGCCGAACGGCATTAAAAGACCCGGCAGCTTTACCGGAATGTTCAGTTTCACGCTGTAAACCGTGCCGCTGCCGAGTATTTCACGGACAACGCCAACTATGAGTATTACCGCGGCATAGCTGAAGCCTGCCGAAACGGCATCGAGAGCGGTGGCCTTAAAATTGTGCTTAACCGCGAACCGTTCGCAGTGCAGCGCGATAAGCGAATTTACCGCAAGCAGCGGCAAAAATATACCTGCGCTCGCCGTTTCGTTGGGGGCAAGGTATCGGAAAAGCATAAACAGAGGTATGTTTATAAGCAATCCCAATATCGCATATATCATTTTTCGCACGCTGCCCTTCAGCTTTTTCATAAGCAGGCAGGCGAGACATTCTATAAGTAAAAGCTCAACTAAGGACACAAACGAGAGAATTATGGCGGATTTGAGCGATACCGCCATGGCAACGACGGGTGCAATGCCTATGGCTTCAAACAGCACGGGATTTTTGATTATCGCGCTGCTTCTGATAACGGAAACGCTTTTTTTCTTTTTATCAGGCATTTTCGGCACCGCCTTTCCCGTTTTCGAGAGCCTTTTCTTCGAGCTTGTCCGCGAGAGCTGCGCGCACCTTGGCGTTTTCCGCCGCAACAAGATGTCTTTCGCGCTTTGTAAGCGGCAGCTTGTCAAATGCGGTGACAAGTCCGTTTGCAAGCAGTACGGCAAAGACCGTACTGTCTTCGAATTTGCCCACAGAACGCATTATCATACACATAAGCCCTGCTGCCGCACCGTAGCATATCCTTGCGTAAAAGCTCTTCGGAAGAAGCTTGTCGTCGGTCAAAAAGAATACCGATGAAAACAAAAGCGTTCCTCCGCATATTTCCATAAATGCCGAGACGAAACGGCCCGTCAGCACGCGCGGAAACAGGAGCGCGTAAATAAAACAGACTGCGAGGAAGGATACGGAAACGGTGAAATTTTTCGGGCGTCTTACGCCAAGGAACAGGAGTGCTCCGAAAAGTGCTATCGAGCAGGTTGCGCCCATAGGGCCGGAAACCGAGCCTACAAGCACGTCAACATAGTTTAAAAGGCCGGTGCCGACCGAGTTTTTTTGCGAGAGCATATATGCGATAGACGTGCCGGGGAAAAATCCCTGTCCTCCCGAAACGGCGGTAGTGCCGGACGAGAGTATTGCCGGATAAGAAAAGACCTTATCCGGCATGCATATTGTGACAAAGGCTATGCCTGCCGCTGCCGGCGTAAACATATGAGAACGCGCATTGCCGAACGGCAGCTTTGCGACGATAACGGCAAAAGCCGAGGCTATGCACGGCAGATAGTACGGAGCGGACGCGGGCATACAAAGTGATGTCATAAGACCCGTGGCGACAGCCGAGAGATCGGAAACAGAGGCTTGAGCTTTGAAAATAAACGAGCCTGCGGCTTCGCAGAGCACGGCCGTAAGCACGGAAAGCACCATAAGGCGCACGGCTCTGCCGCCGTAGTAATACCAAGCCATCACGGCCGGAACGACCATAAGGATAAGCATATCGGCAAAGTATCTGCGTGTTATTGAAATTTCACTGCGCGCTTTTGCGGCGCTCTCGGCCGAAATGCCGGCAGATGTTTTGCTTTGTTCCAAAAAATTCACCTGTTTTCCATATTTTATTCATTGCGAAACAAGCGTTCCGACAATATGATGTAAAGAGATATTTTTTATTTTGGGGAGGCTTTCCTATGAATATACATAAAAGCCGTGGGGACAGAGTGATAGTCGAGCTCTCGTCAAACGAGCTGTCGCGCTATGAGCTTTGTCCTGAGGAGATGGACTGTAAAAATCCGAAAACCAGACGCCTTATAAATGACGTAATGAAAAGAGCACAAAGACATATTCGCCGTGACATAACCTCCTTCGACAAAATGAACGTGGACGTTATGGAGACGGACGAAGGGTGTATTATGATTCTCTGCTTTAAGGGCATAAAAACCAAAAGGCCGTTTTCAGGCTACGTCTGTGTTTTGCCGCAGACGGACGACATTTTCAGACTTGCAAGGGGGCTTTTGCCTCACCGCGAAAAAATAAGACAGGCGAGTCTTTTTTTTGACGGCAACAGCTATGCCGCTTGCGTTCTGCCGTATGCGGTCTTTTCAAGAGAAATATTTTTTGTGCTCAGCGAATTCGGGAACCCGGTGAGGGCATCTGTCGGCACAAGAGAGTACCTTTTCGAGCACAAAAAACTTATAAGCCGCGATTTTATATCGTCGCTGACCTCTTGAAGTCGGCTATGGTCTTTTTTATGTCGTCGCTGCCGAAGAGCGCACTTCCGGAAACAAATGCGTTGGCACCTGCCTTTGCGGCAACCGAAATTGTGTCTTTATTTATTCCGCCGTCAACCTCAATGTCGATGTCCTTGAGCCCGCGGCGTTCTATTTCGTTTTTAACAGCGGTGACCTTGGGCATCATATCCTCCATAAAGCTTTGGCCGCCGAAGCCGGGCTCAACCGTCATTATAAGCACGAGCGAGAGCTTGTCAAGATACGGATATATCTCCTCTATCGGAGTTCCGGGCTTTACCGAAAGTCCCGCCTTTTTGCCGAGTGACAGGATTTCATCTATCGTCTTTTCCGTATCGGAGTCTGACTCCGTGTGGAATGTGATTATGTCGGAGCCCGCCTTTGCGAAGTCCGGCACGTATTTATAAGGGTCGCTTATCATAAGATGCACGTCAAAGGTAAGCTTTGTCGCCTTTCTTATGCACTTTACTATCGGCGCGCCGAGCGTGATGTTCGGGACAAAATGCCCGTCCATAACGTCTACGTGAATCATATCCGCGCCGCATTCCTCCATTTTTTTAAGCTCGCTCTCAAGATTGCCGTAATCGCTTGAGAGAATTGACGGTGATATTTTTACCATAATTTCTCCTTTTTATAACGCTGTCGGTTTCCAATTAGAAAGCCGAATAATCTTAACACAAAGTCTTTAGTTAAAAATTAACTGTCACGCCGCCGCGGCGGTGTCTGCCGAAGCCGTATCGCTCTCGGCTGCGGTGTCAGACGCGTCGGTGCCGTCTGAGACGGGCTGAGTTTCGCTCGCAGTCTCTGCGGAAGAGGTGGTTTCGGGTGCTTCTGTCGGAGCCTCGGTGACGGGCTGAACGGCGGTGGTTGCCGTCTCGGGCGAAGATGTAGCCTGAATTGAATTTATATAATAGCTGCCGTCTTTTTCCATTAAAGTGATTTTCATATATTTGTCGGGCTCGGGAGCCACCATGTCGCCTTCGCTGTTTTGTGCCCATTGGTCTCCTGCAAGGTATCCGACGGTCAAAACCACGGCTCCGCTTTTTTTCTGAACCTTTATAACGTCGGGCGTATAGGTCGGGACAATACCGGTAAGGGGGATAGAATACGTGTGCTTTGCCGAATCATATGTGAACGTGTAGCCGTAGCCGTTTACCGTGGCGTGCTCGGGTTCGGTGTCCGTACCGAAAAGCTTGTGAAATTCGGCAGTTACGTCCTCCTCGGGAATTATCATACCGTCTTCGCCGTACTCGTATTTGTCAGGCGAGAGGTTGCTCTTTAAAATAGACCAAACGGAAATATCGATAAGCTGATTTTTATTTGCCTTTGTGATGTCGTCAAACGGGTCGGGGTCGTTCATCACGACAGGCGTCAGCATGGTATTGTATTCGTCTATGTTTTTGCTTTTGATTACCGCTTTTTTTGTGGCGTTTACTCCGGCGAGAATTACGCAGACAAGACCTATTACGGCAAATACCGTTATTACAAGGCCCAGGGGGAACGCCCATCGGTTTTTACGCTTTTTATTTACATTAGCCTCAGACATTCTGACTCTCCTAACTTATCTTATCTGACCGTTTCCGAAAATTTCGTATTTAAACGACATGAGCTGCGGCAGACCGAGAGGGCCTCTCGCGTGGAGCTTTTGCGTGGATATGCCTATTTCCGCTCCGAAGCCGAATTCGCCGCCGTCGGTAAAGCGCGTGCTGGCATTGCGATAGACCGCCGCCGCGTCCACTCTCGACATAAATTCGTTTGCCGCCTCGTCATTTTCGGTGACGATGCACTCGCTGTGACCCGTTCCGTATTTATAGATATGCTCTATGGCCTCGTCGATATTATCTACTATCTTTACCGACATTATGTAGTCGAGGTACTCACGACCCCAGTCGTCCTCGGAGGCTTCCTTTATATCGGGGAGTATCTCTTTAGATGTCTTGTCGCCGCGCAGCTCGACATTTTTTTCGTCAAGGCGCTTTTTGATGAGCTTCAGCGCCTTTTTGGCAACGTCCTTGTGAATTAAAAGGCTCTCGGCTGCGTTGCATACGGACGGGCGCGATGTCTTGGCGTTAAATATGATATGATGTCGGCCGCCATATCGAGGTCGGCGTCCTTATCGACGTAAATATGGCAGTTGCCGACGCCCGTCTCTATAACGGGGACGGTGGAGTTTTTGACTACCGTGCCTATAAGCCTTGCGCTGCCGCGCGGAATCAGCACGTCTACATATTTGTTCATGGTCATAAGCTCGTTGGCACTCTTGTGAGAAATGTCGGTTATAAACTGTATGCAGTCCTCCGGTAAGGGCGATTTTTTGAGGGCGGCGCGCATTACATTAAATATTGCGGTGTTCGAGTGTATCGCCTCCTTGCCGCCGCGAAGCACGGAGCAGTTGCCCGATTTCAGGCAAAGCGAAGCCGCATCGGACGTAACATTGGGGCGAGCCTCAAATATAACGGCGATGACTCCGAGAGGCACCGAAACCTTTTTGACCCGAAGGCCGTTCGGCCTTGTTATATCGGAGAGTGTTTTACCGACGGGGTCGGGCAGGTCGGCAACCTCAATAACGCCCTTTGCCATACCGTCTATCCTGTCGGGAGAGAGAAGAAGTCTGTCCAAAAGAACCTTTGGTAATCCGTTCTCCTCGGCAGCCTTCATATCCTTGTCATTTTCGCGGAGAATATAATCCTTGTTACTTTTAAGCTCTTCGGCTATAAGTAAAAGAGCCTTGTTTTTATCGTTTGCCGAGGCTGTTGAGAGCTTTTTCGCAGCCTCCTTTGCGTTTCGGCATTTAAGCTCGGTATCAGTCATTTTGTCTCAATCCTTTTTACCTACAAAAAATGTTCCTATTTGTTTGCCGTCGAGAGCCTTGTATATGTCCTCGGGAGCGGAGCCGTTCATAACTATCATATCTATTCCCGCGCTCATGGCTATTTGAGCCGCGTGTAGCTTTGTTACCATTCCGCCGGTGCCGAATTTTGAGCCGTGACCGCCCGCAAAGCCTATAAGCTCGTCTGTAATCTCGGTTACGGTGGGTATTATTTCGGCGTCCTCGTCGACTGTGGGGTTACCGTTATAAAGCCCGTCTATGTCGGTGAGGATTATCAGCGCGTCGGCGCCTATGAGCTTTGCGACTATCGCCGAGAGACAGTCATTGTCGCCGTAGACAATTTCTTCAACGCCTATTGCGTCGTTTTCGTTTACTACGGGAATTGCGCCGTATGAAAAGAGCTTATCAAAGGTATTTATAAGATTTTTGCGCCTTTCGGGGGACTCCACGTCGCTTTTTGTGAACAGGAGTTGGCCTATTTTATGGCCGTATTCGCTGAACATCTTGTCATACATATACATAAGCTCGCATTGACCTACGGTGGACGCCGCCTGCCTGCCGGGGGTGTCCTTCGGACGCTCCGGGAGCCCGAGCTTTCCCGTGCCGACACCTATCGCGCCGGAGGAGACGAGAGTTACCTTGATGCCCGAATTTTCAATATCCGAGAGTACCGAGATAAGCTTATGCATTCTTCTTATATTTGTTTTTCCGTTGTCGTAGACAAGCGTGGAGGTTCCCACTTTGACAACGAGTCTTTTTACATCCTTTAATACCGCCAAGACATATCCTCCCACAAGCCCCGCCTTACAGGGCGCGAAATAATAATATTTATACACTATAAATTATATCATATGAAAAGGGATTTAACAATATAAAATATTTTTCGCGGCACCTTTTTAAATTTAACCGAATTGTAATTTTTTTTATATGTTTTTGTAATTTCGATGTTGTATAAACTTACTGTGTAGGGAGTCGGCTCAAAAAGCGGAGATATAAAATATTTGTATTCCGTTTTGTGTGATAATCTGTTAAAATAAAATCAGCCGAGCAGGCGAAAAATACGGAAGAGGGGCAAAGTTATGTATAACGTTCTTGTGTGTGACGACGACAAAGCGATACTCGACTCACTCGAAATATATTTAAATCTTGAGGGGTATAAGGTTTTTAAGGCGGAAAACGGCAGGCAGGCACTAAAAACAGCGGAGGAAAACGATCTGCAATGTATAATTCTCGATATAATGATGCCTGACCTCGACGGACTCAACGCAACGCTGAAGCTCCGTGAGAGCAAAAACATACCGATAATCCTACTCTCTGCCAAGAGTGAGGATACGGACAAGATAACGGGTCTTTCGTTCGGAGCGGATGACTATGTGACAAAGCCGTTTAATCCGCTTGAGCTTATGGCACGGGTGAAATCGCAGATAAGGCGTTATGTTTCACTCGGCAGTATGGAGAAAAAGGACAGCCTTATAGTTACGGGAGGGCTCGCTCTTGACCTCGATTCCAAAGAAATTACGCTCGACGGCGAAAAAGTCAAGCTTACCGCTACGGAATACGGCATACTCGAATATCTTATGAAAAATATAGGCAGAGTTCTCTCTACGAATCAGATATACGAAGCGGTGTGGAAGGAGCCGTCGTTCCAGACGGAAAAAACCGTGACCGTGCACATACGCAGAATAAGAGAAAAAATAGAGATAAATCCCAAAGAGCCGAAATATTTAAAGGTGGTGTGGGGCATTGGCTATAAAATCGAAAAACTTTAAAACTTCATTCGGATTAAAGCTCGTTGCATTTTTTATTGCGGCGTTGCTTGCGTTTTCCTCGGCGATTTGTGCGGTTGAGGCTATAAACGACCTGTTCAGATACGGCTCGGAAATCCTTACTAAGCCGGCAAAAAGTCTTGATATGACCGAAACGTCGCTGTTTGCATCGAAGCTGAACTCCGATGTGCAGTCGATATATGCCGGCAGCGGCCTTATGACGTGGGACGCATATAAAAGCACGTATTACAGCACTTTCGACGAGGAGCTGAGCGCGGCTCGCACGGAGCTGGAGCGCTTCAAAAAGGAATGTATGTCAGAGGCTGTGGCGGCATATCGTGATAAATATGCCGCTTCCGAGTATTCCTCTTCTCAAAAGAGTGACGATGTTACGGGGGCCGGTGCTTCCGCCTATACGACAAATGTCTACGGAAACGTCTCTGCCTATTCCCGCTCCGACAACGTAGTTTCACCGAATTACGACAAGGACTACTATGACGGCTGCCGTGAGAGCTATTCGCTTAAGAGCGGAGATTCGGGGAATGTCACCTTTACAACCTCCACCACGGACGAGGAATTGGTATCGCTCGTGAGCAATGCATATTCTCAGGTTATGTCTGCGGCGCGCCGTGAGTATGAAACAACGGTCGCCATGGAGAGCCGCAGCATCAAAAATATAAAGAACCTTAAATACTATATATATAATCCGTCTACCGGCGAAATAATCACAAATCTTGAGACGGAAACGAGCGAGGAGAAAGCGAACGAAATTAAAAAATCGGGAGATTATTCGGCATTTACAAGCGGAAGCAGATGGTATATGGTCTATACTGCCGACGGAGGACTTGTCGCGGCGAGTCCGCAAATAACCCGCGATACGCTCTATACCGTACAGAGCGGCGATAAATACTATTTTAGCCTTAAGTCGGATTACTACTACAAACGCACGCTGTCAAATGTTCTCGGCTCATGCTTTTCAAACAACGGCTATGACATAATTCTGATGCTTCCCGAAACGCTGTCGGAAGGCGACGATTATTACAATATGCAGTCGGAGATGGTAAAAAGCAGTGCCGATACATACAACTATATATTTTTAAGCCTTGCATCTATGCTTGTTCTTGCCATGGTGTCGGTTTACCTTATATATGCGGCAGGCGAGACGGCAGGCCCCGAAAAAATCAAATTTTCGTTTCTCGACAAGCTTCCGACGGACTTGCATTTTATTTTGGCTGCCGCTGTTGCGGGGGCGGGAGTTTACGGAATTTTATCCTTGGCAGCCGATTACAAACATGCTTTCGATTACTATGCCGACGGCAAAGCGCTTATGATGTTTGTGGTTATGTCGCTTATTGCCGTTGCGGTGTGGGCTGTGCTGCTTGAGTGGCTCTGTTCTGTTTCTAAATATTACAAGGCGAAAAAGAACTGGCTTCGATCAACGCTTGTTTGGTATATTATTAGGCTTATCGGGAAATTATTTTCGCCGCTTAAAAGGCTTCGTGAAAAGCCGGTGCGCTTAAGGCGCCGTGTACTGCTTGTGCTTATAGGCTATATAATCGGCAACACCGTGCTGACCGGCGTTGCGGCTATGTGCAGAGGATTTTGGTTCGTTCTTCTTATAGCGGTGCTGCTGCTGTATAATATTCTGACTGTTTCGCTTATGTGGAAATATGTGCTGTCGCTTGACCGCATAATAGCGGCGTCGGAGAACGCAAAAAACGGAGAGCCTCCCGAAAACATCTATTCGGAAAATATGCCTGAGCCCTTAAAAACGCTGGCGCTCAATCTCAGCCTTACGCAGGAGGAGATGCAAAAGGCGATAAATGAGGCGGTAAAGGGCGAAAGAATGAAAACCGAGCTTATAACAAATGTGTCGCACGACCTTAAAACGCCGCTCACTTCGATAATCTCATATGTCGATTTGCTCAAAAAGTGCGACATAGACGATATTTCGGCACAAAAATATATAAACGTGCTCGATGAAAAATCCATAAGACTCAAAAGACTTATCGAGGACCTTGTCGAGGCGTCAAAGGCGTCATCGGGAGCCGTGACGTTTAACAAGATGAATGTTAATCTCCATGAGCTTGCGGTTCAGGCGGTCGGTGAAATGTCCGACGCTTTTGAGGAGAGAAATCTCGATGCGGTGCTCAACGAGCCGACGGAGCCGATTGTTATATACGCCGACAGCCAAAAGACGTGGCGAATCATAGACAATCTTTTGAGCAACGTCAAAAAGTATGCTCTCCCCGGTACGAGAGTATATATAGACGTCGGCAGGGACAGCTCATACGGTACAATAACGATAAAAAACACTTCACGCGAAAAGTTGAATATAGACCCTGATGAGCTGACTCAGCGCTTTGTACGCGGAGACGAGTCACGTACCATGGAGGGCAGCGGCCTCGGGCTTTCGATAGCGAAGGATTTGTGTACGCTTCAGGGCGGAAAGCTTGAGCTCTCAATAGACGGCGACCTGTTTAAGGCGACGGTGAAAATGCCGCTTGTGTATTCTTGTGACGGTGAGCAGGGAAGCGTACAATAAGAAAATAAATAAGCCGAGCCTGCGTAAAACGTAAGCTCGGCTCTTGTTTTATATTCGCGGTAAAATCGGACTATACAAAAAAGCAAAAAAATGTTACAATCAACGGGAAGACTGAAGATGGGAAGGTGCGCTTTGGAAAAATTCGAAATAGCCGGTCTGACGGTTGAATTTGAGACGGGAGACGGACTGCTTCTTGAGCGCAGCAGACCGTATCTCACAAGTGACGATAAAAAAACCGACATAAAAATAGAACTCGACGATGACTTCTTTATGCGTAGGCGGCAAAGCTATCCCATGCTGACGCTCGATGAGTGCCGATATGTGTGGACGGGCGAGGCGTTTTATTTAAAGTTGCTTGAATTTAACGGCTTTATGCTTCACTCGTCGTGCGTGTGCCGCGGCGGCAATGCCTATCTTTTTTCCGCGCGCAGCGGAACCGGCAAATCCACGCACACGCATCTTTGGCTCTCGGAATTTCCCGACGCATATATATTAAACGACGATAAGCCGGCGATTATCATAAACGAAAGCGGCGCAGTTGCCTACGGCACACCGTTCAGCGGCAAAAACGACGAGAGCAGAAACGCCGCGGCTCCGATAAGGGCTGTTGTGTTTATAGAGAGAAGCCAAAAGAACAGTATTGAAAAAATAAGTCCGGCGAGTGCCGTGCCGCTGTTTATGTCACAGACCGTGCGCCCGAAAACACCGCAGTATATGGGTGTGCTGTTATCGCTGCTTGACGCTCTTTTAAAAGAGGTGCCGGTCTTTTTGCTAAAATGCAATATGGACCCGTCGGCGGCGCACGTGTCGTATGACGGAATAGAGGAATATTACAGACAAAATCCGAGAGCTTAAGAAAAAGAAAGGCAGTGCTGGTATATGAAAATTAAAGACGGCTTTATGCTAAGTGAGGTTGCCGGAAGCTACGTGGTTGTGCCGGTCGGAGCCGTTCAGGCGGACTTCACGGGCATGATAACCCTGAATCCCGTCGGCGCATTTTTGTGGGGCAAGCTCGAAAAGGAAACTACGCGCGACGAGCTTTTGAAAAGTGTACTCTCACGGTACGATACAGACGAAAAGACCGCGGCGCAGGATATTGACCGCTATCTTGAAAAGCTCCGCAAAAACGGACTTTTAGAGGAATGATATTTTGGACGGCAAAAAAAGAGTTAAATTAGAGGAACTGCTCCCGATAATCGAGGAGAAGCTCTCAGCCGGCGGAACGGTCGTTTTACCGATTACGGGAACGAGCATGCTGCCGCTGCTTGTGGCGGGCAGAGACAAGGTTACGCTTAAAAGTGCCGTTTTGCCGCTTGAAAAAGATGCTATTCCGTTTTACCGCCGAAACGACGGCGCATTTGTGCTGCACAGAAAAGTCGGCGAGGACGAAAACGGATACGTTATGTGCGGCGACAATCAATGGGTCATGGAGCACGGCATAACCGATAAGAACATAATAGGCGAGGTTGCGTTTATAACGCGCAAGGGAAAAACCTTTTCCGTGAGCAGCCGCAGATACCGTCTCTATGTTAAGCTTTGGAAATTTCTGTTTCCCGTAAGGAAATATATAGTAAAAATAAGGGGGAAGCTCGGTAAGTGAAAAAAAGCTCTGCCGAAAAATGGATAGCCTCTCACTCAAAAAAAGAGAGCCCTCGCATGGTGCTGCTGATAATCGGCAACGCCCTGTTTTCCGTGTGCGGAGTTATGACGGCACTGTATGTGAAGTATATAATAGACGCGGCGCAAAATGCCGATAAAAATGCTCTGATTAAAAACGGCGTCGCTTTGGGCGCACTCATACTTTTACAGACATTTCTCAAGGTTGTTTGCAAAGCACTTGAGGCGAGAGTACAGGGCAAAATCGAGATAAGCATTAAAACAGAGCTGTTTTCATCAATACTCAAAAAGGACTACGAAAAAATCACCTCGATTCACACGGGCGAGCTTATGACAAGGCTCACAAGTGACGTCTCGGTGGTTTCCGACGGCGTCGTAACGATATTGCCGTCCGCCGTTGCTATGGTGACGAGGCTCGTTTGCGCCTTTGCGGCTCTTTTTTCGCTTGACAGGATGTTTTCACTCATATTGCTGTCAGGCGGAGCTTTGCTGTTTGTATTCACCCGATTCTTTCGCGGCAAAATGAAGTCTCTTCACAAGGCGGTGCAAAAAACCGACGGCGGAGTCCGCTCCTTTATGCAGGAGGTAATAGAAAATCTGCTCGTCGTTAAGATATTTGACGTTGCCGATATGATGAAAGACCGCTCGAAGGTGTATCAGGACGAAAATTACTATGCTAAAATAAAACGCAACAGGTGGTCGATTTTCGCAAATATAGGCTTTTCGGCGGCATTTTCGGTGGGCTGGCTTTTCGCGATGCTTTGGAGTGCCGCAAGGCTGAGCCGCGGAGCGATAACCTTCGGAACTCTCACGGCGATAGTTCAGCTTGTGAGTCAGGTGCAAACGCCCGTTACGAGTCTGTCGGGTTACCTGCCGAAATACTATACCATGCTCGCCTCCGCCGACAGGATACTTGAAACCGAGTCGCTCCCCGAGAGCGTCGCATATAATATGCCGGGGCTTGACGTCGCCAAAATATATGATGAGATGTCATATATGGAAATGGAGAACGTGACCTTCGGCTACGGCAGAGAAAATGTAATAGAGGACGGTTCTGTGCGGATAAACAAGGGCGATTTCACGGTGATTTCGGGAATATCCGGCATCGGGAAAAGCACATTCTTCAAGCTGCTTACAGGGGTACTTACACCGCAAAAGGGAAGCATAAGTGTTGTGTCCGGCGGCAAAAAATATCATATTGACAAATATATGCGTCCGCTGTTTGCATATGTTCCGCAGGGGAATATGCTGATGAGCGGCACCATACGCGATAACATAAAGCTCACAAACAGCACCGCGACGGACAGAGAAGCTCTCGAGGCGGCAAAAATAAGCTGCGCCTATGATTTTATAAACGAGCTGCCGAGCGGCCTTGATACCGTTCTTATGGAAAACGGCAGGGGACTGTCGGAGGGGCAGATTCAGCGCCTCGCAGTTGCAAGGGCTGTGCTGTCGGGCGCGCCTGTTATGCTGCTTGACGAAGCGACGTCCGCGCTTGACGCCGAAACGGAGAAGAAGCTACTTTTGGGCTTGAGGTCGTTAAAAGGCAGAACGTGCGTTATTATCTCTCACAAAACCGCGGCTTTTGAAGTTGCCGACAGCGTTATAGAGATAAAAGACGGACATTTGCATTCAAAAAAAATATAAATTTATTTTTTCTATTGTAGTATCGGGACGAATTTGGTATAATACAAATAATTGTTTTGCGTTAATTAAGCTTAAAAGGAGTTAAAAAGATGGCATATTCATCTTCGGGGAAAACTCATGCTGAGGAGAGCGACAATCTCGACAGCGTCGTTATATACCTCAAAAAAATATTGCAGCATTGGAAAATAGTTGTTATCTCGGCAGTGGTGCTGGCTGTACTCGGCTTTGCCGTTGCAAAGCTCACCTACACGCCGTCGTATTCGTCTAAGATAACGTTTATAGCAAACAATAAATCTTCGGCACTTGCCGTTTCGGGTCAGACTCAATCGGACCTTAACGCGTCCGCAACGCTTGCCGAGAGCTTTAAATATGTTTTTACAACGACAGAGCTTTCAAAGAGAGTTGCCGATAACAGCGGGTTTAAAGATATTTCCGTTTCAGACATAAAGAACTGGGTTTCGGTTGAGGCCGTTGAAGACACGGCCATAATAAATCTTACCGTGACTACGCCGAATGCCGACGTTTCATACGGAATAGCGAATGCCTATGTAAATAACTATGAGAGCGCCATAAACGCGGCTTTCCCGAGTACCACCTTGACGGTTATCGACCCGCCGCTTCTTGCGAGTGCTCCGAACCGCGATGCGAGCGCAAGAAACTATACTATAGTAGGCTTTGCCGCAGGTCTCGTCATATCGATATTTGCAATTGTTCTTGCGGTAATCGCCAAGGATACGGTTAAACCCCCCCCGCCGATGATGTTAAGGACAAGCTCGGTGTTGACGTTATCGGCATGGTCGGTCACGTTAACCGCAAAAAGAAGAAAAAGGGTGAGGATTATAAGCCCCTGCTTATTTCCGACAGACGCAGCGGCTTCCCGTTCATCGAAACCTTTAAGATTATAAGAACAAAGATAGAGCACACCGCTCAGCGTGAGAAGTACAAAACTTTTGTGGTAACGAGTACAGCCGAAAACGAGGGCAAGACGACAAGCGCGGTAAACATCGCACTTGCACTCGCACAAAACGGCAAGTCGGTGCTTTTGGTGGATGGCGACTTGCGTAAGCCCGCAGTTGCAAAGCTTCTCGGAATCAATGCCTCCGAGGACGGCGGCGTATACGGTGTCATAAACGGCGAAAAGACTCTCGCCGAGGCGATAAAGTATTCGGAAAAATACAATCTCTTCCTGCTTGTCAGCGGAAAGCCTGTATTTGACCCGTCGGAGCTTCTCTCTACGGACGCTATGTCCGATATAATCAAATCCGCGGAAAAGGAGTTTGATTATATTATAATTGATACGGCTCCCTGCGGAGTTGTGGCGGATGCGTCGATACTTTCAAGCTATGCCGACGGAATACTTCTTGTTGTCAGAAACGATATGGTTGCTTCAAGACGTATTAAGCGCGCTGTTGAAAACCTCGAAAATTCCGGCACCAAGCTCGTCGGATGTATCTACAATGATACGGAGAGCGGTATGCCGAAACGCTTTATGTCGTCCTACAACAAAAAGTACGGCTACGGTTACGGATACGGTTACGGCTACGGCAGCAATCAAAAATAAATAAGTTCGTTTTACGGAGGTTCGCTGCGGCGAATCTCCGCTTTTTTAGTTTTGCCGAAAGCTCGGCTAAGACTCACCGTCAGTCTTTTTCGGCATAAAGCGATGCAGAACTGCGTATACGCTCAAAAAAACGCTATTTTAGCAATGTTTTTACTAAAAAGGCTATTGCCCATTAAGATTTTATATGTTAAAATTATATAATAATTATGCGGTTACAGCTTGTAACGGCTTTTCGGAGGTGAGAAAATGCTTTATCACAATGTAATGTGGAAATTCTGTGATGCAGAGGGCAAAACGCTTGACGAAAACATCGAAATCGTGAGAGCCGGTCTTACTGCGTTACCGGAAAAAATTTCCCAAATCAAAAGTCTCACCTTCATTAAAAACGAAGTGGTGTGCGACCGTAATTTTGACGCAATGCTTACAGTTGTCACCGAAAACGAGGACGACCTCAACGCCTATAAAGTTCATCCGGAGCATCAAAAGGTGGCTTCGTATGTTAAAAAAGTCACTTCGGGCAGAGCAGCTGTCGATTATTATAAATAATCCGTAAATTATTATAAAAACAACGGAATATTTATATTATTATACTCCTTGCGGGTGTAAAATGATTTTGGTTTAAAAAATGCAAGTGCCGCGGCTTTTCAAGCGCAGTGCTGTATAAAAACGGAGGAAAAATATGAAGCATAAGGAAATTGTGGAAAAAATGAGCCTCGAGCAAAAGGCAGCTTTTGTTTCGGGCTATGACTATTGGCATCTTGAGGAAGCTCCGGAGCTCGGTCTTCCGAAGATAATGATTACCGACGGCCCTCACGGCCTTCGTAAGGCTAATCCGGACAAAAAGAGCTCAACGGGCGGCATAGGCCTCGGAAACTCTGTTCCGGCAACCTGCTTCCCGCCTGCGGCTACGTCGTCCTGCTCCTGGGACCCGGAGCTTTTGGAGCAAGAGGGCGAGGCAATGGGCGAAGAGTGCCTTAAGGAAAAGGTATCTACCATTTTAGGCCCCGGCACAAACATCAAGCGCGCTCCCGTAGGCGGCAGAAACTTTGAGTATTTTTCGGAGGATCCGCTTCTTGCCGGCGAATGTGCGGCAGCCGTTATAAACGGCGTTCAGTCAAAGGGCGTAGGTACTTCTCTCAAGCACTTCGCGGCTAACTCTCAGGAGGCTTTCCGTATGGTAGTCAACGAGGTAGTTGATGAGAGAACTCTTCGCGAGACTTATCTCACCGCATTTGAAATAGCCGTTAAAAAGGCTCAGCCCTGGACGGTTATGAATTCTTATAACAGAATCAACGGCGTTTATGCTTCGGAAAATGAATGGCTTCAGCAAAAGGTGCTCAGAAAAGAGTGGGGATTTGAGGGCCTTATCGTAACCGATTGGGGTGCTTCCGTTGACAGAATCCCCGGACTTAAGGCAGGCACCGACCTTGAAATGCCTTGCTCGGGCGACCTTAACACAAACAGAATCATCGCTGCCGTAAAAGACGGTACGCTTGATGAAAAAATACTCGATGAGAGAGTTGATACGGTAGTTGACCTTATAGTCAAATCAAAGCCGGCTCTTGAAAAGACACATACATATGATGTTGACGCTCATCACGCAATAGCTCAGAAGATAGCCGAGGGCTCAATGCAGCTTCTCAAAAACGACGACGGCATACTTCCTCTCAAGGACGGCCAAAAGGTTGCCGTTATAGGCGAAATGGCAAAGGCACCGCGCTTCCAGGGCGCAGGTTCTTCCGTAATCAACCCCACCAAGCTTTCAAACGCTTTTGACGAGCTTCAGAAGCTCGGCGTAGACATTTCTTACGCTCAGGGCTATTATAAGAGTGCTCCCTCCAAGAAGGACAAGACACCCAGAAAGACAAGTGCAGAGCTTATAGCAGAGGCTAAAGAGGCCGCTTCTAAGGCTGATGTAGCCGTTGTATTTGTAGGTCTTACCGAAGAATTCGAGGGCGAGGGCTACGACAGAGAGGGAATTGAAATTCCGGCAGAGCACAATGAACTTGTTGCTGCGGTTGCCGAGGCAAACCCCAACACCGTTGTTGTAATCGCAGGCGGCTCGGTAATTCTTATGCCGTGGCTTAAAAATGTTAAGGGACTTCTCAATTCCGGTCTCGGCGGTCAGGCAGGCGGCATCGCCGTTGCAAATATCCTTACCGGTAAAGTCAATCCCTCCGGTAAGACGAGTGAGACTTATCCGCGCGCATTTGAGGATAACCCGACCTACGGCAACTTCCCCGGCGGACCCGTTACCTCGGAGCACAGAGAATCGGTTTACATCGGTTACAGATATTATGACGCAGCCGATATTGATGTTGAATTCCCGTTTGGTTTTGGCCTTTCATACACCACCTTTGAGTACAGCGATATTAAGCTCTCAAAGGACAAAATGAAGGATACCGATACGGTTGCGGTTTCGTTTAAGATAAAGAATACAGGCAGTGTAGACGGCGCTGAAATCGCTGAGGTTTACGTTGCCGATAAGGAATCCACCATTTTCCGTCCGAAGAAAGAGCTTCGCGGATTTAAGAAGGTATTCCTTAAAGCAGGCGAAGAGAAAGAGGTATCCGTCGAGCTTTCCAAGAGAGCGTTCGCGTTCTACAACGTAGAGCTCGGCGACTGGATGGTTGAAACCGGTGAATTTGATATACTCGTAGGCTCTTCGAGCCGCGATATCAAGCTTACGGCTTCCATGACCGTTGAATCCACCGTTACCGCAAGCATTCCGGATTACAGAAAGACAGCTCCGAATTACTACAACAATGTTGCAAATATCACTCGTGATGATTTCGCTGCTGTTTACGGTGAGCTTCCGAATCCCGAAATAGATAAGAACAAGAAGATTGACCTTTACTGCTGCCTTAACGACGCACGCCACACCAAGTGGGGCGGCAAGCTTTGCAGACTTATCGAAAAGATAATGTCCGGTATGGGCAGTGTCCGGTATGGCCCCCGACGCTAACGGCGACGGCAAAATGCTCGCGGCTATGGCAACGCAGATACCCGTTCGTAACTTCATTTCGATGAGTATGGGCGCGTTCTCGCCGAAGCAGGCAGAGGGACTCCTCAAAATGCTCAATGACGACGAGTCGAGCTTTGTAGGCTTCAATACGATTTTCTGGAGACTCGGCGGAACTCTCGCGAGACTTCCGAAGCTTCTCAAATCCATCTGATGCGATAATCAAACAAAATAAAAGCGGAGCTGTAAGCCCTTCGGCTTGCGGCTCCTTTTTTGTTGCCCCGAGAAATATTTTACGGCTTTAGCTCTCTGCAAAGAAAAAAGCGAGCCTTTATTTTGCGTTACGGTTCCATTAGATTTGATTATGCATTCCAATAACCCACAAAAAATTTTGTTAAATAACGATACCATACAAAAAATTTATTTATAGAATTTTTCTATGGATTTGAGATATTTATACTAATATTATATTAATTAGTCACTCTGTTTCAATATAAAAAGCCGAGCAAAAATGTGACAATGCAGTCAATTTCTTCTCGGCTTTTGTATAGATTGATTCTATAATTCCGCTGATACTGATTACTTATTTTATATTTAGCATCAATGGATATATCAAATAATTTTACACGCTATCTTTTGTACTTATTTAACTATAAACATCAAAAATTTATTGAGTATCAGTATGATTCTAATATATGAAGTCATTCATATAAGTCATTTATATCTTCACAATCATCAATTTTATCTAACCAATACATACCAAGCACTTTAGGCCATTTGTTTGTATTGTAGATAGTTGTTGCATTTATATTACCCATATGGCAATGAAAGTGTCTAAATTGACCCAGAATTAACGATAATCTGTTATACTCACACCCATCGGGTTTTTCATATAAATCCTCATCACATAACGAGTTTAAATATTCCGTTATTTTCTCTTTGATTGTTTCAAAATAATCAATTAACATTTCTCGTGATAATACCTTTTGATTATCATAATCATCAAGACTATTTAAATTTGGTTCATGGAAATCCGGTTCAGTATATACTTCAGGATTGATATACCACTGATCCAAAGAATGTAAAGTATGGTACACATGCTTCCATATTGGCATATCGCATAATATCAAATCCATATCACATGTTTTTAATGTAATCGAAAAATTATAAAACATCATATTCGTATGTTCAATAACTGTATTTATTAAAACATCATTCATAAATTATCTCCAAATTAAAGGCCCACTTAAAACAAAGCTTTTGATATTTACTTTATATTTCTGAAGTTCTTTATGACTTTGGTTTTTCTTCTGCGCTTTTTGTTTTGATTGCGCCGTATCACCGAGAAAATGTATATTCCGAGAACGATTACAGCCAAAATGAATATCACGCGGAAAACAACCGATGTGAACACAACCTTTATGCCGTGCAGAATCCATTTAAACGGATTTACCTTTATGTCCTCCGCGGCAACAAGGTTTACGGTTGCTATTTCCTGTTCGGCATACATTATGCGCGCCTTGCCTATGACTTCGCCCTTTTTTACGGGTGCGTTTACGGTCGTCGGGGTTTCCTCGGGGATAACCTCAAGCATAACGCTTGTGGAATCGGTACCCGTGGGAACAAGTGCCGTGACTTCCTTTTCGGGAATGAGTCTTACGTGATCCACGCTCCACGAGAGCTTTACGTCTATCACCGTGGCTATTTGCGACGGGTCGGCAATCTTAGTGAGCTTCAGGTTGTCAAACGCCCACTTGAACATCTTTTTACATTCGAGGAAGGCACAGTTGTCGGGGTTCCCGTCGCCGTTAACGTCCTGCTTCGGAGCGTTCATTATTATGCCGAGGTAGTTGTAGCCGTCCTTGCTCGCCTTGGAAATTACGCAGTGACCCGCTTTTGAGGTCGTGCCCGTTTTAATTCCCTGAGCATAAGGATAGTAATATGTCTTAAAGTTCGGATTTATCATCCAGTTGGTGGAGAGAAGATTTCTTTCGCCGCTTTTATTGGAAGCGGGCAGAGTGTAGGTCACGGTGTTCACTATTTCGGTAAATACCGGCAATGTCAGAGCGTGCTGTGTGATTTTTGCAAGATCCCTCGCCGTGGTGTAATGCCCGTCCATGTCAAGGCCGTGGGGATTCATAAAGTGCGTGTTTTCGCATCCGAGCTTTGAGGCTAAGTCGTTCATCATACCTACAAATGCGTTAACATCTCCGCCGCCGATATAGTCCGCAAGCACAACCGCTGCCTCGTTGGCACTTTTTACGAGCATACAGTACAACAGATTTTTTATCGAGATTTCCTCGTCTGCCTTGAGCCCGGCAGTAGAGCTGTCCGTACCCTTAAGTAAGTCTAAGGAGGACTGCTTTATGGTGATTACGGTGTCAAGGTCGGCGCAGTTTTCTATGGTCAATATTGCCGTGACGATTTTAGTCAGTGAGACAGGTGCCGCTTTTTTGTCGGCATTTTTATCAAAGATAACCGTTCCGTCATCGAGGCTTACAAGGAATGCTATATCCGCGCTTGTGTCGAGCGAAGAATTATATGACGCACTCGCCGGTAAAACGAGTGAGCAGATAAGTATAACTGCGGTTAGCATTATTGATGCGACACGTTTCAATTACAAAATCCCCCTTGAAAAGAATTAGGAAAAAGTGTATCATAAGTAGTATAGCAAAATACGCTCTGAAATTCAATTATAATTGTATTAAGGATGTGAAAATCTTGATATATATTACCGGTGATACACACGGCGAGGTCGAAAGACTTGTCCCGTCAAAGCTCCGTGCCCTTAAAGAGGGGGATACGCTTATAGTTTGCGGAGACTTCGGTTTTATATGGGACGGTTCAAAAAAAGAACAAAAAATATTAAAGCAGCTCGGCAAGAGAAAATACAATATCTGCTTTATTGACGGTACCCACGAGAACTTTTCACTTCTGAACGGCTACGGAGTCAGCGAGTGGAACGGCGGCAAGGTGCATAAGATTTACGATAATCTCTACCACCTTATGCGCGGCCAAATATATAATATTGACGGCAAAAGCGTGTTTACAATGGGCGGCGGCGAAAGCCCCGATATTGACATACGCTCCGAGAACGACGGCTGGTCGCGTGACGAAATACCTTCGCAGGAGGAGCTTTTGGAGGGTGCAAAAAATCTTGAAAAGCACGGCTTTTCCGTTGATATAGTTGTTACCCATGAGCCGCCTACGCGAATCAAGGGTTTTTTACAGCTCAAGGATTACGATATGCTGCGTGTTACAGCTCTCAACGCGTATTTTGAGGAGCTTTCCGATTCGTGCAAATTTTCAAAATGGTTCTTCGGCAGTATGCACGTGGATAAATATATATCGGGTACGCATATAGCCGTGTTTAAAAACATAGTAAATGCCGAGACCGGAGAAAAGGTTTAATTTTTCGGAGGAAGAAGTAAGACCGAATGAAAGAACTTACCAAACGTAAAAAAATAATCGGTACAATAGAAACGGTGCTTGCGGCGGCTGTTATAATAATCGCGGTCGTTACGGCGCCGAAGCTCTCTGCCCAAAAGGGGGAGGAAACCTCCGCTGCGGCGAGCGAGACTGCGGCAGCTACACAGGCGGCCACCGAAACCGAGCAGGAAAAAACCGAGCCTACCACCTCATCCGTCGGAATCGGCGTTCAGCCGATAGGCGAGTATTCTCTTAACGGATATATAGTCGTTACGGGCGACGCCGCAATGGAGATGTATTCCATAGCGAGCACAAAGCTCAAGGAATATGCCGCCTCCGCAAATAATCTTGCGTCTAAAATCCCGTCATCAAAGGTATATGTGATGCTTGCTCCCACGCGTATGGAGTTTTACGGCCCGGAGGAATACAGAACCGGCAGTCATTCTCAGCAGATGGGCATTTCCACAGCATATTTGGCTCTCAATCCCGAGGTTACCGGTGTTGACGCATACAGCGAGATAGCGCGCCACACCGATGAATACGAATATTTCCGCACCGACCACCATTGGACAGCGCGCGGAGCCTACTATGCCTACAAGGCGTTTTGCGAGTCAGCTGGGCTTACCTGCACGCCGCTTGACAGCTTCCAAAGCGGCAAGCTTGACGACTTTGTCGGCAGTATGTACCGCTACACTCAGAGTGAAAACCTCAAGAAAAACCCCGACTATGTCGAGTATTTTCTTCCGCGCTACGATGTAAGTGCCGAGTCATTTTCCACCGCGGATATGACTGACGGCAAGCCCCTGCGCGTTATATCGACAAATATCACCGATGAGTCAAGCAAATACCTTACGTTTATACAGGGCGATAAGCCGCTCATCAAAATGGTGTCGTCCTGCGGCAGCGGCAAAAAGGTGCTTTTGATAAAGGAATCGTACGGCAATGCGCTGGCACCGTTTTTACTCGACACCTTCAGCGAGGTCTATGTTCTTGACCCGAGGCAGGAGAGCATACAGGGTATGAATATCCCGTCGTTTGTGGAGAATAACGGCATAGATACGGTGCTATTTTGCAACTATACCATGGTGCCGTCAAATTCAAAATATATGAACGCACTCAACGCAATGATAGGCGCTTAAAAATTTTTAATGACAAAGTGCCCGTCTTATGATACAATTAACTATATAAATTTTAGGCAGGTATATGAAATGATGGATTTAAACAATGCTGTATCCGTTCTTATGAAGGGTGTTGACAGTGCTGTTACCGAGGCGGGCTTTACGCTTGTCCGTCCCGAAAATATTGAAAAGGATGCGCTCCCGATAACCGTCGATAAGGAGACCGAAAAAACGTTTATCGACTATGCGGGTGATAACGGTAAAATCAGAATTCAAATAGACGGCGTTAAATTGAGTCTCCTCTTTTCTGAGGACGACGGAGAGTATAAGAGCGCGTCGGAAAACTATTTTGACCCGAAGGACTTTGATGAGCGCGACGTTAAATCGCTTTGCAACGAGCTTAACGAGACAATTTTGCAGAAGTACGGCAAAAACAGAACCGTCGGCGGCAAGGCCAAGAAAATACCCGTTCCGGTTTCGAAAACCGCTGTTAAAAACGGAACTTCGTCTTATGACGGCAACACTCTCGCAAACCGCCTTTCCGCTCTGTACCCCGATCTCAAGCCGTATTACAAGGAAAATTTTGAGGAGTACGGCGAGTTTCTGCCCGACACCTTCTTTACCGAGCACGCTAATTCCTATATTATGAACACCATTCGTCTCGGCATAAAGCAGGATATGACCAAGCTTTTCAGAATACTTAACGACATATATGAAAACGGCACAAATGACACACAGAGCCTTGTTGCCGTGACGATTCTCGGCGAGATGAATAACGACCCGGTTATGCTCGAGAATGCAAACGCATATATGTGCGACGATATGAGAGATACGGTTATTCTCATAAATAAGTTTTTGGCCTCCGGCAGCAGCAAAAAGCTCCGTGAAAAAAAAAAAGAGCGGCGGTATTATGTCGCAGCTTATGGGCGCAGGCGGTCAGATGCCGCAGCAGTAATCGCAGTTTAAATTTGATCAAACAAAAAAGGCACTCGAAAGAGTGCCTTTTCTTTATGCGGTTTGTTAATTGTCTCCGTTGAGGATTGCAAAGTTTTCCTTGTTCGCCTTATAGAGATTTGTGTAAACCTTGTAGTTTCTGTCGTAAACGGGCTTGAGTGCCGGATTAGGTTTAAAGACCTTAGCCGCAGGGATAAGCTTTTTCGCTTCGCCGATGTCCTTTATAAGACCCGTGCCGACGGCTATTGTTACCGCCGCGCCGACAGCGCCTATATTCTGCGGACTGTCAACGGTTTCAACGGTTCTGCCCGTGCAGTCTGCGAGTATCTGGCAGGTGACATCGTTAAGAGCACCGCCGCCTACAAAACGAATAGTGCTTGAGGTGCTGACCTTTTTGGCCTCTGTCTCAAGGAGCCAGCGCATATGGAAGCAAACGCCCTCCACAACGGCTCTTATCATTTCGGATTTACCGGTTTCAAGGCTGATGTTAAAGAACATACCGCGTGAATTCGGGTCCTCAAAGGGGCAGCGGTTGCCGTGGAGCCACGGAGTGAACACAACGCCGTTTGAGCCTGCGGGTACCGTGTTTACGACTGCCATCATATAATCGTAAAGGTTTGTGTAAATAACCTCCTGATCTGCCTTGCCGTGCTTTAAATTTTTGCTCTTGTCGAGGTATATGTCGATTTCGTCGAGAGCCAGGTGGTCCTTAACCCACTCAACGCACTTTGCGGCAGTCTCAAGCTCTGCAAAATAATTGTAGTAGCCGTCGCGTGCACCGACTATTGCGGCTATCATGGCAGAGGTGTCTACAACGCTCTTGTCAACAACGGTTGATACCCAGCCCGATGTGCCGGAATAAACGTGCGTGTCGCCGAGGTCAACCGAGCCTGCGCCGACGCCTATAAGCGAAGCGTCACCGCCGCCGCCGAATACCGCGGTGCCGGGCTCGAGCTCAAGCTCATCGGCAGCTTTCTTTGAAAGCTCACCTACCTTGTCGGTACATTTTACTATCTTTGCGAGGTGCTTCGGATTTATGCCGTAGATTTTGCACATTTCCTCGCTCCAGCATTTCTTATGTATGTCATAGAGCATTGATGCAAAAGCGGAGTCCTGAGTCATAACAAACTCACCCGTCATACGGCCTATGAGGTATTCCTTAACGTCAAGCCACTTGTAAGCTCTGTTGAATGCGTCCGGCTCGTGAGCCTCGACCCATTTGTATTTCCATACCGGGTCCTTTACCGATGCCGCAACCGCACCGGTGATTTTGAGAGCCTTTAAAAGCTTAGGTATGTTTGCACCGGCTATCTGCGGACCGTAAGCAATACCTTTTTTTAGTTCCTCTCTCGCGCGCTGATCCATATAGCTCATGGCACGTCTTACGGCGTTACCCTCTTTGTCAACGAGAACGAGAGCCTGCATCTGCGAGCAGAACGAGATACCTGATATATCGCTCTTCTTTATTTTGGCTTTTTTCATTACCGTGTGGGTGCTTGTGCGCATTGCCTCCCACCACTCGTCGGGGTCCTGCTCCGCTCCGCCGTCGGGATAAACATAGAGGTTGTATCCTTCACTTGCAGCTCCGAGCAGCTCGATTTTGTCCGTGATGGAAAACAGGCAGGTTTTAACGCCCGTGGTTCCCACGTCATAGGCAATTACATATATCGGATTTCCCATAAACAAAAACCTCCCAAAGGTTAAGATTTATTCTTAAATGCAGACTTTATAAATTTCAAGCTCTGCTCAACGACAAATTCATCACGCGATTCAATATCGTTCCCGACAAATATTTTAAATCTCTCCCTATAATAGTCACAGGAATATGAAAACTGAAGCGACATAAAGAGATTGTCAAGCATAAACGCAGCGAAAGCCGGGTCGATATCCTTTCTCACGTCGCCGTTTTTCTGCCCCTCGGCAATTGCGATGCGGTAGATGCGCGACGTCATGGATTCCATTTCGTATGCGAATTGAGAGGCAAAGCGCGGATCGTTTTCCGCCGTCATTGCGTTGTAGAGCTTTACAAGCACCGCGCTCTCTCGTGAGGATGACTGTATTGTGCGTATGATTTTTTCGACCTTTATGAGAATGTCCTCATCGCTTACGGCAAGTACGTTTAAAAGCTCCTCCATCTGCGAAATGCTGTGCTGAACGACAGTCAGAAAAAGGTCCTGCTTGTTCTCGAAATATTTATACAGAGAGCCGACGCTGACTCCCGCTTTTTTTGCAATAGTGCCTATGTTGCCGTTTTCAAAGCCTTTTACAGCGAATTCGTTTGTCGCGGCGTCGAGGATTCTGCTCCTTTTTTCAGCCGAGATATTGTCAAATGTCGGCTTGTGATGCGCGCGAAGATCCATTTTTTTCACCTATTTTATAAAAATTTCAGAATTATTGTAATATGTAAAATTTATTTTATCACAGTATTATGTATGTTTACAAGGCTTTTTTGAAAAAAGTGAAAAGAAATTCACCTTTAAAATTCAAAAAAAGGCGCCGTATATAAAAAAACGGCGTGCCGGAAACATCAAAATGAATAATTATACCGTCCGTGTACCGAAAACGACAATTTGCGCAGTTTTGCTTGCCGATGCACACGGCAAAAGACAGGAAAACCAAACAACTTGTACAAATTGTGCAATCGATAATTTAATACTGATATTTTTTTGTAAAAAATAATGGATTTTTTAAGACGCGTCTGCTATAATTATACCAATGTCTAATTTATGAGTGAAAAGCCGCGCTTTTCGCTTTACGGATGCAAGGAGGAAAGACCCGAATGCTTAAAAAAGTAAGCAATATACCCTTTAAGGGTACAAAGGAGCAGGAGGAGAAGCTCAAAAAGGTAATCGATGACAATAAGCACGATAAAAGCCTTTTGATGTACGTTATGCAGCAGGCGCAGGAGATATACGGCTATCTTCCGTATGAGGTTCAGGTTATGATAGCCGAGGGTATGGACGTTCCGCTCGAAAAGGTCTACGGAGTTTCGACCTTTTACGCGCAGTTTTCGCTGTCGCCGAAGGGAGAAGTCAATATTTCCGTTTGCCTCGGAACCGCGTGTTACGTTAAAGGCTCGCAGAAAATTCTCGATAAAATAACCGAAATACTCGGAATAGAGCCGGGTGAATGTACCTCAGACGGCAGATTTTCTCTTGAAGCTTGCCGCTGTATAGGTGCGTGCGGCTTGGCACCGGTTATGACTGTTAACGATGAGGTATTCGGTAAGCTCGTTCCCGAGGACGTGCCCGGCATACTCGCAAAATACGGTGCGTGATGAGAGAGCTTTCGTTAAATATTCTCGATGTCGCCGAAAATTCGCTTAAGGCAGGCGCCGATACGATTAAAATCGATGTCGAATTCCTGAGAGAGGAAAACAAGCTGACCGTAAGAGTCTTAGATAACGGCTGCGGTATGACAGGTGAACAGATAAAACACGTTACCGACCCGTTTTATACAACGCGCACCACGCGCAAGGTAGGCCTCGGAGTTCCGCTTTTCAAAATGGCGGCGGAAATGAGCGGAGGCTCGTTTGAGATATCATCGGTTGTAAACGAGGGCACATCTCTCACGGCGATTTTTAAAACCGATAATGTGGACTTTGTTCCGCTCGGCGATATAGCGTCTACGGTGGAGCTCTTGTGCGTGTCAAATCCGGACGTTAACATAGCTTTTACCGAGAGTGACGAAAACGACACATTCTCATTCGAGTCGCAAAAAATTCGGGATATTCTCGGCGATGTACCGATGGATGCGCCCGAGGTCAGAAAATGGATACGTGAGTATTTAACCGAAAATACGGAAAAATTCAGCGGAGGAAACAGAAGATGAAAAGTATAGAAGAGCTTATGGCAATAAGAGATAAAACCAGAAAAAATATGACGGTGCGCGAGGATACCGGAGACTCAAAAATCAGAGTGGTCGTCGGTATGGCAACCTGCGGCATAGCCGCCGGAGCAAGGCCTGTTCTCAATGCGTTTGTCGATGAGATTGCAAAAAGAGACGTAAAGGGAGTTTCCGTGCAGCAGACCGGCTGTATAGGAATGTGTCAGTACGAGCCGATAGTTGAGGTGACCGAGCCCGGCAAGGAAAAGGTCACGTACGTTAAGATGACGCCCGAAAAAGCAGTAAGAGTTGTAAACGACCATATCGTAAACGGAAACCCCGTTGCGGAATTCACGGTCGGAGCCATTAAAGATTAAGGAGGTTAAACGATGTATCGTTCACATGTGCTCGTTTGCGGCGGTACCGGCTGTACCTCTTCAAACAGTGCCGCTATCATTGAGGCGCTTGAATCCGAAATTAAAAAGCACGGCCTCGAAAACGAGGTAAAGGTTGTAAGGACCGGCTGCTTCGGACTTTGCGCGCGCGGCCCGATAATGGTGGTTTACCCCGAGGGCAGCTACTATTCGCTTGTAAAGCCCGAGGATGTTCCCGAAATAGTTGAGGAGCATCTCTTAAAGGGCAGAATAGTTAAGAGGCTGCTGTTCGAGGAGTTCACCATGGACGACATAAAGTCGCTCAAGGAGACGGATTTCTACAAAAAACAGCACCGCGTTGCGCTTCGCAACTGCGGTGTTATAGACCCCGAAAACATAAACGAATATATAGCGTATGACGGCTATGCGGCTCTCGCAAAGTGTCTCTCCGAATACACTCCCGCGCAGGTTATAGACATTATCTCCGAGTCGGGACTCAGGGGCAGAGGCGGCGGCGGCTTCCCCACAGGTAAAAAGTGGAGCTTCACCGCAGCGCAGAAATCGGAGCAAAAATACGTTGTCTGCAACGCCGACGAGGGCGACCCCGGCGCGTTTATGGACCGTTCCGTGCTCGAGGGCGATCCGCACTGCATAATAGAGGCTATGGCCATCTGCGGTTATGCCACCGGTGCGAGCGAGGGCTACATATACGTAAGAGCAGAATATCCGATAGCGGTCAAGCGGCTTGAAATAGCAATCGGGCAAGCGAGAGAGTACGGCCTGCTCGGCAAAAACATATTCGACAGCGGATTTGATTTTGACCTTCATATACGCCTCGGAGCGGGCGCATTTGTATGCGGCGAGGAAACCGCACTTATGACCTCCATCGAGGGCAACCGCGGAGAGCCGAGACCGAGACCCCCGTACCCTGCGGTCAAGGGACTTTTCGGAAAGCCGACCACGGAAAACAATGTCGAGACTTTTGCAAATGTCGCTCAGATAATACTTAACGGAGCGGATTGGTTCGCCTCCATGGGTACCGAGCGTTCAAAGGGAACAAAGGTATTCGCTCTCGGCGGCAAAATCAAAAATACGGGACTTGTAGAAATACCAATGGGTACAACTCTCCGCGAAATAGTTGAGGAAATAGGCGGCGGCATACCCGGCGGCAAAAAGTTTAAGGCTGCTCAGACAGGCGGCCCCTCCGGCGGATGCATACCGGCTTCGCTTATGGATACTCCCATTGACTATGACAATCTTACGGCGATAGGCTGTATGATGGGCTCCGGAGGACTCATAGTAATGGATGAGGACGACTGTATGGTGGATATTGCCAAATTCTTCCTTAACTTTACCGTAGACGAATCCTGCGGCAAATGTACGCCGTGTCGCGTCGGCACAAAACGCCTGCTTGAAATGCTCGAAAAGATAACATCGGGCAACGCAACGCTTAGGGACCTTGACAAGCTTGAGGAACTCTGCCATTACATCAAGGCAAATTCCCTCTGCGGACTCGGCCAGACGGCTCCGAATCCGGTGCTCGCCACTCTTAAATTCTTCCGTGACGAGTATGTGGCTCACGTGGTTGATAAGAAATGTCCGGCAGGCGTATGTGGCTGTACCGCCTGTGCGAGAAAATGTCCCGTAGGTGCAATAAGCGGAAATGTAAAAGAGCCTCACGTTATAAATAAAGCTCTTTGCGTCAAGTGCGGAGTTTGTATGCAGACCTGCAAATTCGGCGCAATAGTTAAAAGATAAGGAGTGTGCCAAATGGAAAATGTCAATATAAAAATTAACGGCATGCCCCTGAGCGTGCCGAACGGAATTTCAATACTTGAGGCGGCGAGATACGCCGGAATTGAAATCCCGACGCTTTGTTTCTTAAAGGATATAAACGAGATAGGCGCCTGCCGCATATGTATGGTAGAGGTTAAGGGCGCAAGAAACCTTGTTGCGGCGTGTGTTTTCCCCGTGGCCGAGGGTTTGGAAATATTCACCAATACCGAGAAGGTCAGACGTTCGAGAAAGACCACTCTTGAGCTTATACTTTCAACTCATGATAAAAAATGTTTAACTTGTGTGCGCAGCGGAAACTGTGAGCTGCAAAAGCTCTGCAAGGATTTCGGCGTGGACAATGCGGACGAATACAAGGGCGAGACAATCCATTATGATATTGATGATTCGGCCGCTCATATGATAAGAGACAACAACAAGTGCATACTCTGTCGCAGATGCGTCGCCGCCTGCGATGCGCAGGGAATAAGCGTTATCGGTGCAAACGCGAGAGGCTTTGATACGCATATAAGCTCGGCTTTTGACAGAGACCTTGCGACGGTGTCATGTATATCGTGCGGCCAATGCATTGTAAATTGTCCCACGGGCGCAATAGTCGAAAAGGACGACACGGGCAAGGTGCTTGAGGCCATAAACGATCCGGATAAGTTTGTAATCGTCAACACCGCACCGTCAATCAGGGCAACTCTCGGCGAGGCATTCGGTATGAAGATAGGCACAAATGTTGAGGGTAAAATGGTTGCCGCTCTTCGCAGACTCGGATTCGACAAGGTTTTTGACACCGATTTTGCAGCCGATCTTACCATTATAGAAGAGGCCAATGAGCTTGTTGACAGAGTTAAAAACGGCGGAGTTCTTCCGATGATTACCTCCTGCTCACCCGGCTGGATTAAATACTGCGAGCACTATTATCCCGAGCTTATACCGCATCTCTCCACCTGCAAATCACCGCAGCAGATGTTCGGCGCAACCATGAAAACCTGGTATGCAAAGAAGCTCAATATGGACCCCTCCAAGATGGTGGTCGTCGGCGTTATGCCGTGCACGGCAAAGAAATTCGAGACGAAGCGTGACGGCGAGGCGGCAAGCGGCTATCCTGACGTTGACATCTCGATTACGACAAGAGAGCTTGCCCGTATGATTGAGAGCGCGGGAATTTATTTTAAGCACTTGCCCGATGAGGAATTCGACAATCCGTTCGGCGAGAGCACCGGTGCCGCAACTATTTTCGGCGCAACGGGCGGAGTTATGGAGGCAGCTCTTCGTACCGCGGTCAAGCTTATAACGGGTGCGGAGGCTCCGTCGCCGGAATTTAATGATGTTCGCGGAATGAAAAATATAAAAGAGGCGCAGTATGAGGTCGGCGGTCTTAACGTAAAGGTTGCTGTTGCAAGCGGCACCAAAAACGCAGGCTATCTTATGGATAAGATAAAGGACGGTACGGGCGACTACACCTTTATTGAGATAATGGGCTGCCCCGGCGGCTGCATAAACGGCGGCGGTCAGCCTATACAGCACGCCGTTGTACGCAATTTCGTCGATTTAAAGGAACGCCGCGCAAAGGCGCTCTACGAGTCGGACAAAAATAATGCGAAGAGATGCTCGCACGAAAACTCGGCTGTCAAGGAGCTGTATGATGAATTCCTCGGTGAGCCGGGAAGCCACAAGGCTCATGAAATATTGCACACAACTTATGTGGCACGTAAAAAGTACGACTGAAGCGCACTTTAAAAATCCGAAGCGGCAAAAATAAAATTAACCCCGATATGCCTTATGAACGGCATATCGGGGTCTTATGTTATATAGTTATTTCAGCGGGTTGTTGTGTCGTAAGCACACGTTTTTTTCAGCACCTTCAATGGCTGCATACGCATATAAGTATTTGCTCAAGAACCGAAAGGACGGCGGTTCTCATATTTTGAGAGCTGTGACAAAAGCCTCTCGACATATTCGTCGAATCTGTCGGCAAACACCTTCCTGCACAGAGGCACTTTCTCGGCAAATCCCGTAAGCCAAGCGGTAAACTCGGCATATTCGGTGGCCTCGCGAGGCGTTATCGTAAATCGAAATTCAATGTGATACGGATATTCCGACACTTTTCCGGAAACAACACTGTAAGGTACCAAATCATCGAATGTGACAGAAAACTTGTGATGTTTCAGCACAATTGTAAATCCGTCTTCTGTGTCTACACGTTTCTTAAATGAGGGCAGAAACTCAAAAAAACCGTCCCCTAAGAGAAGTTCCCAAAGCTTTTCAACGCTGCTGTTGCTGATTTCAACCGCAAATCTTATTTTCTCCATATTTAATTTTCTCCGCATATTTCCGCAAGTTTATTCCGGCGTCGATGTGATTATATATCACTTACTGCCGGTAAATTCTATAATAGCACATATATTCGGTGTTTGCAATAAAATATAACAAAAAAGACTGCCGCATTACGAACATTCGGTTCTGCGACAGTCTTTTTGAAAATGAATTGAGTTAAGCTTCAGCTTAATTATTTAGCAGCCTCTTCAACTGCAACAGCGCAAGCAACGGTAGCGCCTACCATCGGGTTGTTGCCCATACCGATAAGACCCATCATTTCAACGTGAGCCGGAACGGAGGAAGAACCTGCGAACTGAGCGTCGCCGTGCATTCTGCCCATAGAGTCGGTGAGACCGTATGAAGCGGGACCTGCCGCAACGTTATCCGGATGAAGAGTACGGCCTGTGCCGCCGCCCGAAGCAACCGAGAAGTATTTAACGCCGTTTTCGTTAGCCCACTTCTTGTAAGTGCCTGCAACGAGGTGCTGGAAACGTGTCGGGTTGGTTGAGTTACCGGTGATGGAAACGTCAACGCCCTCTTTCTTCATTATGGCAACGCCCTCAAGAACGTCGTTAGCACCGTAGCACTTAACGGCAGCTCTCTCACCGTCGGAATACTTTGTCTCGTTTACGACCTTGAGCTCTCCTGTGTAGAAATCATAATCGGTCTGAACATATGTGAAGCCGTTGATTCTTGAAATGATCATGGCAGCGTCCTTGCCGAGACCGTTAAGGATAACGCGAAGAGGAGTCTTGCGAACCTTGTTTGCGGTCTTAGCTATACCGATAGCACCCTCGGCTGCCGCGAATGACTCGTGACCTGCGAGGAATGCAAAGCATTTTGTATCTTCATGAAGAAGTCTTGCGCCGAGGTTTCCGTGACCGAGACCGACGTTTCTCTGCTCTGCAACCGAGCCCGGTACACAGAACGCCTGAAGTCCCTGGCCGATAACCGCCGAAGCTTCCGAAGCGGTTTTAACGCCCGATTTAATAGCGAGAGCAACACCGAGAGTGTAAGCCCAAACAGCGTTATCAAAAGCAATAGGCTGAACGCCCTTGACGATAGACTCAACATCTATGCCCTTTGAAAGACAGAGGTCTCTTGCAGCCTCAAGGCTTTCTATGCCGTTGTCGGCAAGGCATTTTTCTATTTTGGGCATTCTTCTTTCTTTGCCCTCAAATACTACATCATTAGCCATTTGTAAGTCCCTCCTTCAATTATTCTTCACGAGGGTCGATGAATTTAACGCCCTCTGCATAACGTCCGTAGCTTCCGGTATTCTTCTTAAGAGCCTCGTTGGCGTCCATGCCGTGACGGATGTCCTCAAGCATTTTGCCGACTTTTATGAATTCGTAACCGATAACCTGATCGTCCTTATCAAGAGCCATATGGGTAACATAGCCCTCTGCCATTTCCATGTAACGAACGCCCTTCTTTTCGGTAGAGAACATTGTACCTACCTGAGAGCGAAGACCCTTGCCGAGATCCTCAAGACCGGAGCCGACGGTAAGACCGTCCTCCGAGAAAGCGGACTGGCTTCTGCCGTATACGAGCTGAAGGAAAAGCTCACGCATAGCAACGTTGATTGCGTCGCAAACAAGGTCTGTGTTAAGGCACTCAAGAAGAGTTTTGCCGGGGAGAATTTCCGCCGCCATAGCAGCCGAATGGGTCATACCCGAGCAACCGATTGTCTCAACGAGTGCTTCTACAACAACGCCGTCCTTTACATTAAGGCTGAGCTTGCACGCACCCTGCTGCGGAGCACACCAGCCGACGCCGTGTGAAAATCCGGAAATATCTTTGATGTCGTATGCCTTTACCCATTTGCCCTCTTCGGGGATAGGCGCGGGACCGTGTTTAGGCCCTTTGGCAACGCAACACATTTTTTCAACTTCCTGTGAATAGTTTATCATTTTGAAGCTCCTTTCAATTTGTTACGGAAACATTATACAGTTTCGTGATAAATTTATCAATAGGAAAAGTTACAATTAGCCGACGGTTCGACAAAAAATATTGTCAATGTTTGCGGTAAACAGGCCGCATATCACCCTTGTCGTAGTAATTTTCGAGCTTCCTTGCCACGGCTCTCACGTCGCTGCGCATTTCATAAAGACACATAAGCCGCCGCCTTGCGAGGTAGAGGTCCTCGCCCGTCAAACGGTGAATTTCGGGAGTAAAGCTCTTAATTTGCCGCGTAAGCTTCTCCTCCTCCTTTAAGTATTCCCCGGATAATTCGGATAATGTCAAATTTATCGCCCCTTTCTGCTGTCGAACAAATGTTCGTCTGCAAATACAATATTAGCAGAAAAGGGCTTTTCGGTCAATAGAACATACCAAAGAGTAATGAAATGTCCTGATTAACGGACTTACTCAAGGCTTACCGTGCAAAAAAACACCGACTCGCTTAAAAAGCAAATCGGTGCAATGATTAGCATATTTTGACGGGCAGAGGGGCGTCAAAGGTCATTCTATCAGTCGTAATACCTCATAAGACCAACGACCTTGCCGAGAATTATGACCTCATCCACTATAATGGGCTTAAAGGCGTCGTTTTCCGGCTGAAGGCGGAAATGACCGTTTTCTTTATAAAACCTTTTTACGGTTGCTTCGTCATCAATCATGGCGACGACTATTTCGCCGTTTGCGGCAACGGGAGTTTTTTCGACAATAACAATATCGCCGCTGAGAATACCGGCCCAAATCATACTTTCGCCGCGAACCTTCAGCGCAAACAGCGGCTTATCGCGCGAGACCCTGCCGCTGTATGGCAGATAGCCCTCAATCTGCTCAACGGCGAGTATCGGCATACCGGCCGTGACCGTTCCGAGAAGCGGAACATTGGTTACGTTTTCCGCGTCGCCGGTAACACGTATCGACCTTTTTAACATCGGGTCACGCTCTATGTAACCCGCCTCTTCAAGCGCGTCGAGGTTCGCCTGCACCGAGGAGGTCGATTTAAGCCCCACGGCGGCACCGATTTCACGTACTGAAGGCGGAACTCCGCACTGCGAGCGCTCCATAAGATATTCGTATATTTTCTTCTGAGTTTCGTTGATGGTTTTCATCTCACTGCCCCCATTCGATTGCGTTTTTTTCATTGTAACACAAATGTTCTGAAAAAGCAAACATTTGTTTGCCGAAAAACGAGAAAAAAATAAAATTTTTAATTTTATTGTATTTTTTTATAATTTGTTCATTGTTAATTCACATTTATCGGTTATAGTTTACCTGTACTCGACAGGAAGGGAGCCGCAACCCGTCCGACTGAGTACTTTATACCCCCTCCTCAAGCAACCCCTCAATAGGGAATCCCCGATGCCGCAATCGGGGATTTTCCTTTTTTATGTAAAATTATTTTTTGCCTGTACTTTTAACAAAAGTCCGAATTTCCAAGGCACCGTAGGCTGTATGCTTACGGTGCCTTTTTCTATACTATATTATATTGCGGATTGCGGCGGTTTTTCCCTCCTTATCGTATACGTTTGGTACTTTGTGTCAAGAATAACCTTGGGAGGTGTTTTTTTGATACAAAAAGAAAAAAGCTCAAAAAAGAAGCTGCTGAAGAAATTGAGCCCGTTTTACATCATAGCCGCGCTGTGCATAGTTTCGGCTCTGGGCGTTTCACTTTGGTCGGCAAAATTTCGAGTAAAGACCGACAACGGCGAGTCAACTCGAAAAACGGAGCAGAGCATTACCGCTGTGTATACCGTCCCTGCGGCGGACATAGTGACGGATGTGCCCGATACTCGTCGCGAAACGGCACCGGATACATCGAAAACCGAAGAGGAGACAAGGCTGTCACGGGCGGCGCAGTTTGTAAAACCGATAGATACCGATGTCATAAAGGCTTTTTCGGGCGACACGCTTGTAATGTCAAAGACAATGGGCGATTGGCGAACCCATAACGGCACGGATTATGCCGGAAATATCGGCGACCCCGTAAGAGCCGTCAACAACGGTAGGGTCACAAGGGTATATGACGACGTTTTGTGGGGAACGACGGTTGAAATTGACCACCTTGACGGGCTTACCGTGAGGTATTGCGGACTCGGCAAGGGCAGCACCGTAAGCGAGGGCGATGAGGTAAAAATCAACGATAAAATCGGAAATCTCTCCGAGATACCTGCCGAGTCGGCGGACGGAACGCATTTCCACATCGAGGCCGAAAAGGACGGAAAATATATTGACTTTGAAAGCCTTTTGCCTGCTTAAATTAAATCCTGCCGCAGCAAAAAGCGTGACGGAGCGTCTTAATTTTAAAAGACGCTCCGTCTTTGCGCGTTAAAGGTCAAAAAGCACTTTACATAACAGCGAATTTAAGATAAAATATATTTAATTATAAGTATGACTTAAAATATGAATGGAGGAATTAAAAAATGCAGCCTGCATATAAAAGAATACTGTTAAAGCTCAGCGGTGAGGTTCTCGCCGGCAAAGAGGGTCACGGTATCAATTTCGACACGGTAAGCGACGTGTGCAAGCACGTAAAAAAATGCTCCGAGATGGGCGTTCAGATAGGCCTCGTCGTAGGCGGAGGAAACTTCTGGCGCGGCCGCTCCAGCGGTAATATGGACAGAACCAGAGCCGACCATATAGGTATGCTCGCAACGGTTATGAATGCGCTTGCTCTTGCCGACACTCTTGAGCAGCTCGACGTTCCGGTCAGAGTTCAGACGGCCATCGAAATGCCCCGTGTGGCAGAGCCTTATATCCGCAACAGAGCGGTTCGTCACCTTGAAAAGGGCAGAGTTGTAATATTCGGCTGCGGAACCGGCAACCCGTTCTTCTCAACCGATACTGCGGCGGCTCTTCGCGCTGCTGAGATAAACGCCGATGTTATATTTAAGGCGACAAATGTTGACGGCGTTTATGATAAGGACCCCAACCGCTTTGCCGACGCCGTAAAATATGATGAGCTCACTCACACCGAGGTTCTCGCAAAGGGACTCAAGGTAATGGACAGCACCGCGGCTTCGCTTTGCCGCGACAACAATATTCCGATACTTGTTTTCAATCTCAACGATCCCGAAAACATCATTCGCGCCGCAGCGGGTGAAAAAATAGGCACGTTAGTCAAATAACAATATATTTTCAGGAGGAAAAACCATGCAAGAGGTTTATGATTTTGCCAATGAAAAAATGACGAAGAGCGTTAAGTCTCTTCATAACGAATATGTTTCAATGCGCGCCGGAAAAGCTTCCGTTTCGCTGCTCGATAAGGTAGTCGTAGATTATTACGGCTGCCCCACTCCAGTTCAGCAGATGGCTGCCGTCTCGGTTTCCGAGGGCAGAAATCTTGTCATTCAGCCGTGGGACGTAAGCACTATAAATGCCATTGAAAAGGCTATACAGGCGTCAGACCTCGGAGTTAATCCGATGAATGACGGCAAGGTTATCCGCCTTAACTTCCCGCCTCTCACCGAGGAAAAGAGAAAGCTCCTTGCCAAAGAGGTAGGCAAATATGCCGAGGAGGCAAAGGTTGCCGTTCGCTCCATTCGCCGTGACGCTATGGAAAAATTAAAAAAGCTCAACAAAGATAAAGCTATAACCGAAGACGAGCTCCACGACGGTGAGGACGAAGTTCAGAAGATAACTGACAAATACGTTAAAGAAATTGACGATATGGCAAAGAAAAAGGAAGCCGACATTATGGAAATCTGATTTTTCGGGCTGAGTTTCCCGAATACTGCGTCAAATTTCGCTTGAAGTACGCTTGTACGTCTGCGCTCATTTTCCTTGTTTTGCGAAAAAACATCACCGAAAAATGAGCTGAGGTTCGGGCTGAGTTTCTCCCGTAAAACTACGTTTCTTGCGCCTTGCGGTATGCATATACAGCGGCGGCTTAGAAGCCTTGTCTTGCGAAAAAAACATCGCCGAAAAATGATTTGAGGTTTCGGGCTGAGTTTCTCCCGTAAAACTGCGTTTCTTTCGCCTTGCGGTATGCATATACGGCGGTGAGGTTTTTGCTGTGAGAAAATGCGCGGAAAGCCCGAATATAATTTGCAAAAAAAGCCTGCTTCGTCGGTTGCGGAGAGCCGCTCGGAGCAATATGCAATCTCCGCAATTCACAAAAAGGGTAAAAGTAAATGGATTACGATAATCTGCCGACCTTTGAGGTCTTGCCGAAGCACGTCGGCGTAATAATGGATGGAAACGGCCGTTGGGCAAAAAAACGTGACTTGCCGCGTTATAAGGGGCACATTGAGGGTGCCAAGACCTTCCGCAAAATAGGTGAGTTTGCGGCCGACCTCGGCATAAAGTACATAACCTTTTATGCTTTTTCAACAGAGAACTGGAAGCGTCCCAAGGAGGAGGTTTCCGCAATAATGAATCTCTTCCGCGAGTACCTCAAGGAGGCGCTCGGCAGAGTGGAAGAGGACAGAAAAAACGGTATCCGCATAAGCTTTATAGGCTCTCGCGAGGGTATCCCTGCCGACATAAGGCTTCTCATGAAGCAGGTTGAGCGAATAGGCAGAAAAGAGGACCGCATAATGCTCAACATTGCCGTGAACTACGGCGGCAGGCAGGAGATAGCAGAGAGCGTGCGCGAGATTGCGGAGGACGTGAAAAAAGGCAAAATAAAGCCGTCGGAAATTGATATGGACACAATTTCGTCACATCTCTACACCGCCGGTATGCCCGACCCCGATCTCATTATTCGACCGAGCGGAGAGCAGCGCCTTTCTAACTTTTTATTGTGGCAGTCGGCCTATGCGGAATTTTGGTATTCCGATGTTTTGTGGCCGGATTTTACCGAAGAGGATTTTGTGGAGGCCTTGCGTGCTTATGAGCATCGCAGCCGCAGATTCGGTGGGGTATAATATAAAGGATACGGGTTTTTGGCAGAGAGCCGAAAACCTAAATGTCGAAACCAATATTTAGGAGGCTCTTTATGCTTACAAGAATCGTCGTAGGCGTTGTTGCCGCGCTGTTTGCCGTGGGAATGCTCGCCATCAGATTTACACCGGTTTTTCCCATAGTGGTTGCCTTTTTTGCCGTTATGGCCGCATTCGAGCTCGAGAGAGTTATCGGTGTCAAAAACAAAGCGATACATATTATAAGTCTTATATTTGCAGGTCTTATACCGCTTTACTACGGCTTTAATCATTATCTTACCGAGCGGGGCATTTTTATTCCCGCGCTTGCCGTAGTAATACTTTACATACTGCTTTTGTTCATTCTTATGATAACCGACTACGAGCACACAAAGTTTGAGGACGTTGCCGCGGTTGTGGTGGCCTCGTACTTTGTTCCGTGGGGATTTTCAACGCTCATAATGATGCGTGACGTCGGCGTTACATACCCGGAGCTTTACGATAAGCACTACGGCCTCTTTTTCATACTGCTTGGGCTTTTCTCGGCGTGGCTTACGGATTCGCTTGCGTATTTTGCTGGCAGATTTTTCGGCAAGCACAAAATGGCTCCGAACATCAGCCCCAAAAAGACCATAGAGGGTGCCGTCGGCGGAGCCTTTGCGGGAGTCCTCAGCTCAGTAATACTCTTCCTTGTTTTCGACAGCAAATATTTTACCGTTCATCTCTTTACTTGGTGGGAGATAGCGATTATTTCGCTTATCCTCTGTGTTATCGGTATGTGCGGTGACCTTTCGGCGTCTGTACTCAAGAGAAATTTCGGCGTCAAGGATTACGGCAAGCTCTTCCCGGGTCACGGCGGAGTTATGGACAGATTTGACAGCGCGCTCTTTGTTCTCGGTGCGCTCTATGCGATAATCATTATTTATTCAAGGATTAAATTGGCATGACAAAGAATTTATCACTTTTAGGCTCGACAGGCTCAATAGGAACTCAAAGTCTTGACGTTGCCCGCAAGCGCGGGTACCGCGTCAGGGCTTTGTCCGCTTTTTCAAACGTCAAAAAAATCGAGGAACAGATTCGCGAATTCAAACCGGATGTTGCGGCATTGGTATCCGAGGATGCGGCAAAGGATTTAAAGGTGCGCGTAGCCGATACGGGCACAAAAATTCTTTCGGGCTCAGAGGGAGTCTGTGAATGTGCCGCTTATGATAAATCCGATACGGTACTCAATTCCGTTGTCGGTATGGCGGGCCTTGAGCCGACTCTGACGGCAATCAAGGCTCACAAAAAATTGGCGCTTGCCAATAAAGAGACTCTTGTTGCCGGCGGCAGACTTGTTATGGACACTGCCGCAAGGGAAAATGTCGATATTCTTCCCGTGGATTCCGAACACTCGGCTATATTTCAGGCTCTTCAGGGGAAACCTTCTAACAGGGCGTTAAAAAAGATAATTCTCACGGCCTCCGGCGGACCGTTTTTCGGTAAGACCGCGCAGGAGCTTGAAAAAGTTACCGTGAACGATGCTTTAAAGCACCCGAACTGGTCTATGGGCGCAAAAATAACCATAGATTCCGCTACAATGATGAATAAGGGCTTGGAGCTTATCGAGGCCGTCTGGCTTTTCGGCGTAAGTCCGCATGACGTTAAAATCGTCGTTCATCGTGAGAGCATTGTTCATTCTGCCGTTGAATATGACGACAATTCCGTTATAGCGCAGTTAGGGCTTCCCGATATGCGAATCCCGATACAGTATGCTTTGACCTATCCCGAAAGATATGAGTCTCCCGTAGGCGAGCTTGATTTGGCTTCTTTGGGTAAGCTCACGTTTTTTGAGCCGGATTACGACACATTTCGCTGCATAAATATTTGCAGAGAGGCGATAGACCGCGGCGGACTTTATCCCGCTGCCGTAAACGGAGCAAACGAGCAGGCAAACCTCCTGTTTAGAAACGGCAAAATCGGCTTTCTCGATATTGCGAAAAAGGTTGAAGCGATACTTCCGCATGTGCCGAAAAAGGACGTATATACTCTCGACGACGTTCTTGAAATCGACCGTTTTGCGCGTGAATTTGTAATGAAATCCGTTTGATAAAGACTTTATTTCTTATTTTATGAGGTGATTGAGATTTTACTCAGCATAGCTTCCTCGGGGATTTGGAGCAAGGTATGGACTGTTGCCGTGGCAATTTTGTTTTTCGGTGTGATAATTATTATACACGAGTGCGGCCATTTCCTTTTTGCAAAGCTCTTTAAAGTAAAGGTTAATGAGTTTTCCATAGGTATGGGGCCTGCTGTTTTCAAGCGTAAAAAGGGCGAAACACAGTATTCGGTGCGTGTTTTGCCGATAGGCGGCTATGTCTCCATGGAGGGCGAGGATCAAGACAGCGACGACGACGGCGCATTTAATAAAAAGCCGGTTTGGCAAAAGATGATAATAGTTGCCGCAGGCGCTTTTATGAACATCTTGCTCGGCGTTATAATAATGTGCATAATGCTGTCAACCTCGGGCGACTTAATAGGCACCAATACGATAAAATCCTTTTACGACGGAGCTGTCTCGGAGCAGTACGGTCTTAAAGAGGGCGACCGTTTTCTTGAAATCGACGGTCATCACGTTTGGTCGGAGCGCGATCTCAGCTTTTTAATGAGCCGCAGCAAGGACGGCGTATTTGATTTCGTTGTTGAGCGTGACGGCCAAAAGGTTGAGCTTTCCGACGTTCATTTCGATACCGAACAGCAGGACGGGATAACTCTCATAAAATATGATTTTGTAATTATAGGCGAAAAGCCGAACTTTTTAAATGTTGTAAAAAACTCGTTTACACAGTCGGCGTCCGTTGTGCGTATGGTCTGGCTCAGCCTGTTTGACCTTGTCACGGATTCGCCGCAAGCCCATAAATCCCAAATACGAGGGCTACGTCCACGCCATAGGTTTTATTTTACTTATGCTTCTTATGGTAGTTGTTACGTATAACGATATTGTCAGACTGATCAAAACTTGATTTTTGAGTCTTTTTCCGTAATACTGCGTCAAATTTCGCTCGGAGTACATTCGTACGCCGTCGTTCATTTTCCTTGTCTTACGAAAAAATCCTTCAAAAATCGAGACTTTGGGTCTT
>ERZ779942.119-NODE-119-length-62741-cov-5.08346_pt1 | contig 62741 bp, 75 predicted proteins | sample MGYA00511941_ERZ779942 | MGnify/ENA primary metagenome ERZ779942 (study PRJEB29588, sample SAMEA2148265) | human gut metagenome | biome: human gut; feature: human-associated habitat; material: faeces | place: Denmark | collected 2008/2010 ... | reverse complement strand
AGCCTCGCTCTTGGCGGTAGCCAGCTGGTTGACATCGACCTTCTCGTTCCAGGTCTTGCGCTCAGCGGCGGTAACGTGGGCAACAGTGTCATTCTTGTGCGCGGTCAGCGCATCGCTCACAACCTTGACCTTCTCGTCAGCCTGGGCCTTGGTGTAGGCATCAGGCACAGCAACGTACAGGCCGTCGGTCTCCAGAACGATAGAGTTGTTCGCCTTGGCAGAAACCTTGACGTTCACGCTGATCTGGTTCTGGTCGTTGACAGTGACCTCAGCAGAGCTGGTAGCAATGCCGGTGTAGATATCGATCAGGCTGCCAACAGGGATCTTGATGACGTCGCCGCTGGTGATGGTCAGCTGGATCTCCTTGGTCTTGGTATCATACTTACCGCTGGTAACAACCAGATCCTTGCCCAGATTGATGGTAAGTGCGTCGCCACCAAACACAGGCAGGGAGATAGTGCGGGTCTCAGCATCATAGGTGGCGTCATGCACAACACCGGTCAGGGTGGTGGTAACAGGGGCATCGCCCTTGGCGACACTCAGCACGCCAGACTCGTAAGAGACATCGGTAACAAACACGCCCTTGCCGCCGACAACACCCGCAATCTTGTCGTTGACGTAATCAGCAACAGCCTTGGTGGTGGGCACGGTAGTATCGGTAGCACCGCTGGCAGGGATAGTCGTAACAGCGCCCTTGGTCAGCTGGACATACTCAGTGCCGTTATAGGTATGCAGGGTAAAATCATTCGTGCGCAGGTAAACAACGCCCTGGACCTGGCCGCTCTCCGGCAGGGCAGAGACCATCTTGACACTCTTGGTGTACTCGGTCGCGCCCTTAAAAATCTGCAGGGTATCCGTGGTGAAATACAGTGTATTGCTATCCTTGACTGCCAGCTTCTGGTAATCAGTATAGGCACCATACTTAAAATTCACATTAGCCATAATAAGTTCTCCTTATCGTTTTTTGTCATGAAAAAATCTTCTGTTTACTTAAAATTCCTGCCACACAAAGCCGGTTGAAGCAGTCACCATAGGCTCTACAATAAAGCTCGCGTCACTGCTCGTCTGCACTGTGTACGGCTGGTATTTTCCATTTTCGTCACGGATCATAACGGGCTGGCCCGCGTAAGTGTCGCTGCTCTTATTCAGCGCGGCGATCGCCTCGCCCGGGCTGTTGAACAGCTGTGTCCGTGTCTGAATTTTCTGGACGCTCTTGTCGTCCTTGATGTAATACAGTTCCGAGGTATCCTTGGTCACAACCAGGTCCTTACCGTCGATCTTGCCGCTCTCAATGGCAGCCGCAACATCCCCGGCATTACCGTAACCAAGTTTTGAATACTTGTTTGCCATCCTATCTCTCCTTTCCACAAAATTAGAAAAGCCAGATGACTGAATCAGAACTCAACCACCCGGATCGTCCCATCTTCAGGGTCAGTACCACTTTGCGTGATTTGTACCGTATTGCCGATCGCTTTTGTACCAGACTTCAGCTGCAGGCGTCCCTCGTTGTAAATCAGGCCGTCCGCCTTGTTGCTGGCAATCGCTGCACTGGCATCAGTCAACTGATGGATAAGTGCCTCCTGCTCAACCATTCTCTGGTCAAGTGCCGTCAGCGCTGCATCCGGGATGATGTTGCTCCACGCAGAAATCGGCAGAATCTTAATACTGCATTTCTGTGTATGCCGCACATGCTGCACGCCGGTTCCATCCGCCAACATCTCCAACTTGTAAAAGGTCAGCTGCACTTCCACATCCCCAGCCTCGGCGGTCAGGTTCGTGTCAAAGGGCAATTTGAACTCAATCATACCCTTGTACTGCTCGTCGCTCTGCTCCAAAATCTCGGTTTTATATTCCTTGCTCACAGGCGGCAGGTATTCCATCAGGCAGGTGTACTCGCTCATGTTCTCTTCTTTATAGATGGGTTCTACCAAAAAATGCAGATTGTCCACCAGCTTACTCCGCTGCATAATGCGCTCTTCCACGCTCACAACCAGCTGGTTATCATCGCCCAGTAAAATCGTATACATTGTTCCTTACACTCCCTTTCGTACAAATTCGGCTTCTTCAGCCGTGATTTTCTTATCGGCAAAAAGCTCGTCAACCTTGGCATCCGTGATTCGTTTCTTGCCGTACAGCCGTGCAAGGCTCCTAACAAAAGCACTCATCTCCATCACAGCACACCTCCGTTGATAAGCTCCAAAGTGTAAGCATCAATGATTTCCTCCGGCGTCTTTCCTCCAAGGGTTTTCAACTGCCGATACTCATAGGTATCAATCGGTATCAATTCCACGGTATCAACATTTCCGGCCTCCGCAGGGAACTTATATAATTCCGCACTGTGCCAGATCGTATCTCCACCACTAGAAAGAAAGCCCTGTGCCTCATCTTCGGGGCACAGGACCATGATCTTATGTTTAGGCTGGTATTTCACATAGGCCAGGTGGTCAAGCACGTCCACCACGCGGCCATTGTACATAGCTTTGTAAAACATAACTTGCCACCTCCTTAAATACTAAACATCAGCAATACGTCGTTTTTGTCTGTCGGGTAGTAATATCCATACACATCGCCAGCCGTGTTTACGCAGTTGTAGTATGCCAGGTAGCCGCTGTTCGGGCTTCGTGTCCAGTACACAGCCGCAGCACCGTCCGGGTTCATACGTTTGCGTGTCGCATTTGTCGTGATAAATTCAATGGCGCGGCCTTCGTAGATATACGGCTCTGTCGTCATGTTGGCATCCACCTCGATCGCACTCGGCACAAAGATATAACAGTCCGAAGTCTGCACATCTGTCCGTTGGCTACCGATATTGCCCGGCACCTTCACCTGCTTCAACAGCTGCCGCCACCCAGTCGGGAATGCCTTGTATACGCGGTTATTCAGGTAGGTATTCAGTGTGGTAGGCTTAGACCAGCCGCCAGCATTGTTGCCGACATTGTCCATCTGGATAGGCTTACCCAGTGTCGTTTCTGCCATAAAGGTGATAGCACAGCGTTTGCCTGTGCCGTCACTCAGGTAGTACCGCTTAAAGCCAGCCGCATCAAAGGTGATCGTACTATGTACCCAGTTCACCAGCTCCTTGCAGGATGCCGCACCCAGGTCTGCATACCACAGCTTCGCCCAGTAAACCGTGCCGATAGCATAGCTCTCGTAAACACCGTCCGCAGCCTTCGCGCAGCCAAACACCAGTTCAGCCGTCGTCTTGGTGGCGCGGGTACGGCTCAGTTCTACATAGATACTGTCCTCACCGTCCATGTTGGAGGTATAGACGTGCAGGCCGTTCTCGCCCTTGATATGGCGCAAAACCATGATCTCGCGTGAACCAAGTGCCGCTGCATCCGTAGAATCCGTACCCCAGGCCATCTTGCAGCCGCTATTCTTCCACAGCCGGAAACCGTTCATGCCATCGCCGTCGTAGCACTGCATCAGTACACCGCCAGCCGCCGTCTCGTTCATCATGCGGAAATCGACCGCCAGCGTAAAGCTCTGATCCTCGCTCAACAGGTTTACACCCGTGTCAACGTGGTTCTTTCCTGTGAATGCTGTCTGCTCGGCAATCAGCACCTTCTCCGTCACGTCGTCATAACTGAAATCAGCACCCATCGTAATCTGCACAGGGTCTTTGCTCTCCACAATATTCGCTTCCACGCCAACCTTGGTCATGGCGTAAATCTCTACAGGCCGCAGGCTTCCGATATCCTTGCCGTCAAAATATCCGTTCGTATATTCGCAAACGTCATACACAGCATGGATGTCCTTGTCGCCAGTCACATAGCCGCCCTTATCCCATCCGCTGAACAGATAGTATTTGTAGGCCGTCTCTTCGCCGGTATAAGTCGGGATGTCGCCACTATACAGCACCGTAGAGCCATAATCCGCCACAGTCTTCTGCAATTCCGTACCACGGTTCAGGTAGCGCACCGTGTACTTGCGCACACTCTCGGTATACTGCGCCGTAACAGTCTGGTTGCCAAATACTGCCGTAAACTCGGTATCCCAGCCGCTGAATGTAAAGTCAGTGCTCACCGTGCTTTCCAGCGTCGGTGTCTGAATGGGATTATCTTTGCGCGTCACAGGGTCAACAGCCTTACCGCCCTTGTCGATGTACTGCACATCCAGCACTTCACCGTTCTTGTTCACAAATGTCCATGTGTACTGCTCGATCAGGGTGCTGTAACTTACCGTCAGGTCAGGCCACTGCGCATTGTAGCGCTCCAACTCTTTCTGCCGCACGATAGGGATGTGTACTTTGCCCACCAGCACAGAATGGTCGGTATTGTAACCGTTCTCATCCGTACCGGTCATGCCATACAGGCGTTCCAACAGACTCACATCATCCAACTGCCAATCCAGGCCAACCAGCCGCACACGGTTCAACGCCGTGCATTTATTCAGCAGATCTTTTGTGTCAATGGTTGCGCAATTCTCAATTACCAGCGCCGTAATGTTGCCATAATCACTAATGCTCAAATCCGTCAAATGACTCAGGTTTCGTGCCGTCATACTGCTGATGGCAGGCAGCTCCGCTGTCTCGATCTTGCCGCCGTTCGCAAAGGCAACGCCGGTAATGCCGCTTCCGCCAGCCTTAAACAGCGTCAGATTCGTGCAGCCGGTCAGATCTATAGATTTTTTCAGGTTTGGCACATTCTGTAAGTTCAGGTGCTCCAATAGCGTATTGTTACCAACAGCAAAGTCGGTCATGTTCGTGTTGGTGTAACCTTCCACGCCGGAGCCGATCTGCAAATCCGTCAGCTTCACGCCGTGGCTGAAATCGACATAGCCGGGGTAGAAGCCGGAAATATCACCGATACTGCGGATCAAGCTTGCATTGTAAACATAAACCTCTGTATCATTCATGGCCGCAATCGGGCACTGTACCTCATAGGTCTGCCCGCGTTTGCCGCGCATCTTTACAGGGTTAGAACCGTACAGCACAGACACATAGGTATCCGCATACGGCACGATATGGAATGTACCGTCCGGCTTCACACCAGTCCAGTTCACAGGCGTATAACCGCGAATCGTCATGTCGTCACTGGTTGCAGCACTGCCGCTGTACTTGGAGGCCATATATTTCTCCTGGTACTTCTGGAATTGACGCCGCTGGTGCCGTTTGTTGCCGTGCATCATGGGCAGGTAACTCGTCGTGCCGTTTTCCTCGTAAGTGCGGAAATATTTGCGCCGCATATCCATAACCCACAAACGTTCCGGCTTCACATTCTGATAATCCTCAAACTTTTTCAGGATGCGGCTTGCACTCCATGCCAGCGCATTTTCACGGTCGCGGAACATAGCCGCCAGTTTATCGGGGAACAGGTCGCGGATCTTACACCACAATTTAGAATCCGCCGCGTTAAACACGCTCTTAGTACCAATGGTATCCGTATCCTCGTAGCCGTAACTCAGGGTCAGTCCGCCCTCGTTATCGTTGCCCTGCGCGGTATCGTTGTCGTAGTCAAAGCAGAAATCCCAATGGATAAGGTCACTCGTGTGCGGGAATACATTCTTCGCACGGTTATCCACCATCGTGTGGCGCTCTGTAAACAGGTAGTGATACAGCGTAGAGTCCATGACAAAATAGTCCTCAAAGTGCGCCTTAAACTCCTCATCACTCGCATTCACGACCCAGTTCTGTACGCGGATCCACGCATCCTTCGCATCCTGTACTTCCTTTTCGGTACAAGCCTTGTTGATGTAGCGGAACTCAAAACTGTTGTCGCCGTCCCAAGTCTCCTGCGAGAAATCGCCGCTCAGGAATCGTGTCTGCTCATCGGTGTTGTTATCGATCTCAACGATAACCTCTTTATGGTTATTAGGGTCCATGCCCATCGTATTGTTGTTCTTTTTGGAGTTGCCAATATCGCCGCAGGCATAGAAATGCCACTTACCGTCATGGAACACGGTGCTGTTCTCGATATCCGTCTCCTGCACAAAGACAACACACGGATAGAAAGCCATCGTATCGCGCACCTTCTGGTTATCCTTGCGTGCCTGTCGAATATACGGGTTAAACTCATTGAAATCATCTGCCAGCAGCGCGTTGTTCGCGTTTTCAGACGATGCAACATTGACTTTAATATTAAAGTAGTTCTCCGCCACACTGTTTTCCGTCAGTGCATACACAGAGCCGGTGCTTTCATCGCCAAAGGTAAAGCCGCCATTGCAGTTAATGTCGATGTTACGCGCAGATTCACCATAGTGGTCAGAACTTGTGCCCTGTCCCTTGTGGGAACCATTGGCTGTCCAGTTGTCCTCAACGGCTCGGCCATTCTTATAGATTTGCTGGATAACAGTGTTTGCAACTTCGTTTTTCTTGCCGGTAGTAAAGGTCGGCGCACTGATCTTGATAACACGCAGGTCAGGGCAGCGCTCCGCCAGAATATCCGGATTCAGTTCACCGCTTGCATCCGTGATGTTGTTGCGGTTATACCGCTCGATCATCTCGTCGGCATTCTTGGCATCTGCAATAAAGTTGTCCAGGATCTCATCATCAGACAGGTTCATGGAATAACTCTTCATACGATACACAAGAACATCGCAGTCGTCACTGCCAATAGTAATGCCGACAGGGCTTGCCTGCGTAAAGTTATCGCTGCCATCATACAGTTCTACCTTGCAGGGGATGCCGTCCAGCCACATCACCATTTCCCTGTACTGGCTGTCAGGCAGAATGTTAAACTCAAATTCCATGAAGTCGTCTTCGCAAGTAGGCAGCTCCATCGCATTTTGCGCACTGGTCAGCGTGATTTTCTGGGCCTGAATGTTCAGACCAACACCGCCCTGCACACAGGTCAGCACGGTCGCATCATAGTCGCGCACATTTGCCGTATTAAAGACGAGCTTGAAGTTCTTGCCCAGCTTCTTGGCGTCATCCGCAAACAGCTTGTAGCTGATCGTAGCGCGGGTACCTGCCTTTACGCAAAAGTAGGTGTCGCCATCTTTATCCAGCTGGTAGCCGCCATTGACCCAGTCGAAGTTGTCACTCACGCTCATGCTCGTCTGTCCATCTGTCCACAGTCGGTCAGTACCGGCATTGGTCTTGCCGCTCGGGTTAAAGTCAAATGCCAGGTTGGTCGTCACAGGTTCAATCACAACACCAAGGTCAACCACATTCACACGGATCGTCTTTACGGTCTCACCGCAGGTGATCGTCAGCGTGTGCTTGCCCTTATTCGCGCTCTTAAAACTCCAGGTCTGCTTTGTGCGCCCAACAGTCAGGGTAGACTCAGTCACGCCATCCACAGCCAGTTTTACAGTGCTCGTACTGGACGCTGGATCATATACGGTGTATTCAATGGATACCTTGTTGTACTGCTTCGTCTCGTAATCCGTAACAGCACAGCTGATGATCGGCGCAGTCTCGCCCTCAGTCACCCACATAATATCTTTCTTGATGATATTGGACTTAACGGTCTTGCCGTTGATTTCAGCCGTCATGCTAATTTCCAGCAGGTGGCTTCCGTGGCTCTGCACCGGGATAGTATAGTTCATCTGGCGGCCTGTTACACTGGTAGTCGTGCTGCCCAGCGGTTTACCGTCCAGCGTAAAATTGATAGTTTTCTCAATAGAACCGTAAGGTGTGTAGCGCACCGTCACTTCGCCGGAATAGAATAAGCTGTCATCAAAGCTGGATTCCAGCCGGAAATCAACCACATTGGCCGTCCACTTCTTGGAACCGGTCGTATCCATGCTGTCCACAACCGTCAGCCGAATCTGGCTCTCACCGCTGTGCAGATACTTTGTAATATCAAAGCTGTTTTTGCCCTGCACAATCGTCTGCGTAGCAACTTTTGTATTGCCAACGTACCATGTGCCTGTTGCATTGCCGGTATCATCTCCGGCGCTGTCAATGGAGCTAAAGTTGAACTCCACCACAACCGGGTCACCGCTAACAGCCGTAATAGCCGCATCTCCAATGCGTTCAATTACAACCGTACTGCCCGTGCTCGGGCCACCGCCGCCACCAACAATCGTAACCTGGGTCTTAGCAGTGCCGTCCTCCAACAGGGTCAACTTGCTGTCCTCGTAGGTAATGTCATATTCATGGCCTGCAGCCTTATCGATATCCTTCAGCTTGTCCTGAATCTCGCCAACAGCACCGTTCAGGCTGTCTACCGTAGTCTGCATATCAGACACAGCGTTCTTTGCCTGGGTCACATCATTGCGCATACCGGCAATATCGTCGGCATTAGCCTTCTTGGCCAGCAGCGCATCCGTTGCTTCCTTATTATAGTAAGAAGTTTGCAGCGTCTGTGGCAGGTCACCAATACTGTCCTGCAGATCCTTGACTGCCTTGTCATTGCTGGTCTTGTAAACAGCCAGGTCGTCCCGCACCGGTTTCACACCGGCCTCGACCTTGCCGTCCACAACCTTACCGTAGCTCGATACCCATTCCGTGCTCGGGTTCGTGTCAATGGTCAGCCGCTTTATCTCCGCCTCACCATTCTTAAAGGTCATTTCCTTAGTGTCATTATTATAATCGACATCAAAGTTCGCCAGACCATCCATGCTGTTGACCTTATCAGCCAAAGCATCCACGTCAGTTTTCTTGGCATAGCTTTTATCCAGCTCCGCAGTCAGTTCTTGCTTGATGCCATTTGCCGCATCATTGATTTTAGAATCCACGTTGGCAACAGCATCCTGCGCATCCTGGGCACTGGCCGCTGCCGCCGTAGCATACTGGCTGGCATTTGCAATCTTTTCATCCATCAACTGCACAAAACCGGCATACCAGTCCTTGCTGGGTTCAATCATGCCGTTTCCGGTCAGGGATTTCAGAACATTCAGCTTACCGTCTGGTTTTGTTTTCCAGTTGTAGGCATCACCGCGCTCGTTGGAACCGGTGGCCGTGATCTCAAACTGTACCTCACCCGCAACATTTGTGGCGTTGACATCCACCAGCCAGCCAAACCGGATCGTGGTATCGCTGTATGTAACGTTGATGGGTGTAGCGTAGTTTTCTTCACCAGCTTTATTTACAAAGTGTATCTGCAGCATCATATCCATCAAGTCAATGCCATCGTAGTAGCGCGGCATCTGGAACGGAATGTACTGGCTATTCTGCTCCTGGGTAATATTGATCTGGCTGTCATCCAGCTTGATATTCTTCAGTGCGTCAACTGTGCTGTACTTGTCATCACTGTATGCGTTGTACCAAAGATACTTATCGCTGGTCGTAAAATTTTCATCAGAGGCAGAATCCGCCATAACGGCAACAGCCTCATTTTCCGCCATCAGCGGCATTTCCATAGCCATAACAGGTTCAGCCTGCATGCTTTGCAACTTTTTTCTCGATTCTTCAAAAGAAATTGCCATCCTTCCACCTCCTTTTTCTGTTTACAGTTGAATATAAACGTAATCAATAGTGCCAGCGCCATTACCAGCGCCGTTGATCGTATGATGGTCGTCACTTATTTGAAGGTAAGACCACTCACCATTTTCTACCGTGCCATCACCGGGCCATCTGCTCAGAATTGCTTTTGTGATTCCAACAATATATTTATCGCTGCCAACATTCACGCCAACCTTTGTTGTGCCATATCTTAACGCGCCTGTAATATCATTTTTGGAAACAGCGTTTGCGTAAATTCTGCCGCCACCGTTGTGATATCCTTGCGGAATCGTAACAGAACCACCAGGGTTGATCGTTCGGCTGAACGCACCCTGGTTGCCGCCAGCACAACTTACTGTTCCGTTGCCGTTATACCAGCCTTTTTCAATCGTCTGGTTGTAGCCGGAGTATGTATATCCTTTGTTTCCTTTGTTGCCACCGGAAACTGAGATGACGCCGCCGCCAGCATGATAGCCGCTTCCCACAGTCAGATTGGATCCGTTGTATTCATAATTTGTATTGCCGCGGTTCGTCATAGTGCCTGTTTTCAGCGTTTTATCACCCGCGTAAAATTTCTTTCCACTCAATACCTGGCCTTCCGTGGCATCCGCCAACGCCAGTTTGGAATTTGTCAGCCCGGTAGCAGGCCCCATTAAACTCTCTGCCATAGTTACCGCGCCTCCCAATACACATCCACATCACACACAGGCTTTTCCCAGCACTTAATCGTTACATTGCCGTTGCCAGGTGTGCATTTCCCAGCTGCAAAAAATCCAAGCGCTTCCTGCTTGTTCTCATTCGCAGTCTTGTTATCCGTCTGTGTTGACTGCGGAATACCCAGCATAGCACTGGCCGTCAGTGCGGGGCCACCGCCCACCGGCGTAACAGCCTGGGTCTGGGTGTAATAACCATTGGTGCTTGTCCAACTACCGGATTTAAACGTTCCAGTGTACATATAAGTGCTCACCTTTACAACGTTGCCGTGACCGTCACCAATATACAGGGAGCCGTCACTGTCCACAGCAGGTTCCCCATATTTCAGGCTATCCGGTGCAACCGCAGCCGCATCACAGGCATCCAAGCCACCCTGTCTCTTTAATCGAATCGCCATAAAATGCCTCCTTTAATACGCACCGCCGTCAATGGATTCCTTGTCGTGCAACTCGCCCAGATAAATCCCAATGTCATCCAGGAAAAACCGCTGTACCGAAATAATAGAATCCCGCAGCATATTGAACTTATCCGCATTAAAAACAGAAAGACGCAAATCACTGTTCTCGACCTTGCCGAGGTAGTCATTTGCGTCTGTAATATTGTTTGCGTTGATGTATTCGTAATATCTGTCTGCTTTTTTCTTGGTCTCTATCGTCACATCCTGCATCTTGTCAATGGTATCGACCTTCTCAGGAAAACTGTTGACCAAATCCGTATATTTGCTGTTCATATTCTTTTATCACCCCGTTACCGTAGAGGTAGGCACCAAAACAACCGTGTTCGGGTAGTACGGGTAAAACCGCGCCATCTTCACTGTCATCGTTCCGTCCCCCAGGTCAAAATTGATCGAGCTTATCATATATTGCCGTGCTTCCTGCACGTCCGCCATATGGGCCGTGTAGCTCACCTTCTGGTTCACATCCAGCCACGGTATCAGCAGGCATTCCACACTGATGCTGTCCGTCAATCGGCTGCCAACATACAATTCATACTCTGCTCGCTGTAAAGCCAACTCGTCTGTGTAAATCTTCGCATAGTCGCCGCCATTGCAAACCTTTACTCGCTCCCCTATTTTGTCGATCGTAAAGGGGCTGTCCGGGTTCACCACATAGCCGATGTTGTCACAGGCAAAATTCACTTTGTCCTGCGCAGCTTGTGCAGCAGTCGGTTTGTTCGCCACAAGGCGCGTCATCGCATGGATTTGTGTCTGCCCTACAAAAATACACTTTTCCTTCTTGTTCTCTTTTTTGTATTGGACAACGTAGTATTTACCCTTTTCCATCGTACCAGCAGCTATGGTAACGTCAGCACCCGTGTCACTCAAAGCCGAGCGGTACAACGCAAATGGCCCATAGGTAACATCACTCTTAGTTCCAGTATTCGGGTCTGTTACTGTATTGATAATTTTTATTTGGCAACCGGCAGCATTTGTTTCAGGTGCCAAAAAGCTGAACTTCTTGCTACTCGTCATAGCCGCCCCAGTCACGCGGAAAGTATACACACCGTTAGAGTAGCTACTGTTGTCAGAATAGTAATTGCTCTTGGTCGTCTCGCCCCATACCTCAATTACGTTGCGTACCTCGCTAAAGCTGTTCGTCAAGCTCTCGCTGATTACGCAGTCGTCAAACACAGTGTTATCCAGTACAACAGGTTCTCCGTTATCCATCGGGATGCGCTGGCACACAAAGGTTGCCTCGTCAAAAAACATCTCGTAATTATAGTACAGGTCGCGCAGCTCCGTCAAAATGTCCCATACGGTAGAACCAGTGTCCCAGCTCATGTCATAGGGTACAGTGTCGTTCTGATATCCAATTCTATAACTACTGCATTCGCCAAGCTGCGTTACAGTTTTTATTATAGCATCGCGGATATTGCTGTCTTTTGGTATCTGCGTCTCACTGCCGATCAATGTACCGCCCAATGTACCGTTCAGCGTACTCACCAAGTCCAGGCAGCTGATTTTCAAAGTGCGTGTCGTGGCATCGTATGTAAAAGAATTGTCGTTAAAATTATACACACCCTTGGGATACCACACCGTCTCCCCTGTCCGCTGGTTCAAAAAACCAACATATACCCGGATATGCTTGTCGATCCAGATACGTGCTGTCTCCGCTGTGATATAACTGTTGTCCTTTACCAAAATCGTCGCATCAAAAGTATTGCGGATATCACTGCTTGCATCGGTCGAAATGCTCCCGCTCAAAAACACGCCCTGTATCTCATCAATAACCATGTATTGGGCATTCAACAGCTGTATCTTTGTATAAACCGTTTTGACCCGCTGTCGCAAAAGTCCTATGTCAGATTGCTGTACATTATACATAGTCATCCCTCCACGTTGCAGTCAATAAAGTTATTGTAATACAAGTCACCGGAACTCTCCGCGTCGCCAATTTCCACCCAGTCAAAACTGTGGTGTACATATCCTTCAATCGCGTCGTTGTTTTCAGACACACCGTTCGTTATGCTGATCATCCAGATACGCCCATCTGTCAGCTTCATGATTTTCGGACGCCCGTCGTTCAAAAAATTCTTTACTTCTTCGCGGTACAAGTAAGCCCCTTCTGTCTCGTACTCTCCATCGGCTGCTTTCGGCAAAAACATCATGGTGAACTGGCCGCTGTCATAGTCAGCGTCTCCGTTTCGTATCACAACAGGGTATTTGCCGCTCAACGGCACGACTGTGTTTGTCTGTCCATTGCGCGTGATAGTTCCTTTTTCCAGCTCCAGGTCTGTGTTGTACCCAATATCCTTTTCAAACAAGAAACAGCCAACAAAGTGTGGTGTAATGCCGTTTTTATTCACATAGCCTTCTTTGTTATCAACCACAGGCACCAGCGCATATTCATAGCTTACGCCGTTGGCTGCATAGCGGTCGTATCGTTCAAATTCCAGGTCCTTTGCCTCTTTTACCGGCACGTCAAACAGCGTCACCCACTTGTAGCTGCCTGCTCTGCGCCGCTTAATGCGAATAGAACTGATCTGCTGGATCATGTAACTGATATTACCGCCGCGCAGGTTTCCGTCCAGGTCTGCGTTCATGATCGTGTCATAGTCCCAACTCGGGAAATCCTCTGCCTGGTCCTCTGTACTGCGCGTTACATACAGGTGGTCAAAAACGCCGTTCGCGATAATTAAAGTGTTGGCATCATCTGTGATCACATAAGTGTCATCCACACTATGCTTGTATGCCGCCGTACACATTCCACAAAAAAACATAGTATCGCCCCCTTATGCGTTCAGCTCTGCAATCATTGTGTCAATGCTGCGTGTGTCTACCTTAATCTCACACAGCGTTCCAATGCGCCGCAGTTGTATCAGGTACTCATTTCCTTCTTCCAGCTTCGGCATGGCATTACTGTGTATCGTATAAGTCATACTTCCACTGGCACTTGTACAGCTCAAATCAATATAGCTCACTTTTACGCCCAGCATAGCATCATCCGCAGCAGCATTTCCTGCCATTGCAGTCCCCCTCTGGAACCATCCTTCTCGGTAGGTCAGCGCAAGGCTGTTTCCGCTATGGTCAATCAGTTCCAGTATTTTTTCTCCGTTCACAAAGCCATAGCCCAGCATTTTTACCGTAAAGTCGCCCTGTACCGTAAAACCGTCATCAAAAACAACACGCTGTCCAGGCTTACGCAGGTCAACCATATGTCGGTCGTGGATATAAGTCGGCTCATCTCCGCCTTCATATCGCCCGGTAACCGTTCGGATATTGCAGCTCACGCGCACTGTGCCGTCATTATTGTCGGAAAGGTCAACATACGTCCAGTAGGTCGGCGTAATAAATTTAACACTGAACGGTACAAAACCGGTATCGGCTGTCATACCATTCAGTGTCTCACCAAGCGCACGCAGGTAATATTTTGTGCCGTCCTCCAAATTCTTCAGGGTGTACTCCAACACTTCAATGCCATATTTCGTCTCGCTCTTGCTCACGGCCACATGGTTAGCGTTGTATAACCCTACGGTATAGGTATTCAGTGGTTCGCCTTCCGTCTGGCTGTATGTCAGCCGCACCGTCAATTCACTGTTCTGCACGATCTGATCCGTCACCAGGTTGCTGAACGTAAACACAGGTGTCGTAAAACAGCGAAAACTCTTCTGGCTGGACCAATCGCTTGCCGTCCCCGCTTTGTTAAACACCCGAATCTTGCAGTAGTAATACTTGCCATTTGTCAAGATACTTTTGTCAATTACATGATAGGTGCGCATCCACTCGATCTTTTTGTTATAGACCTGTGCGCCAGTCTCATTGTCATAAATGACCAGTTCGTTGGCAAATACCTGTTCTCCCTCGTAGGCAAAGTTGATGTTTGCGCCAACAGCGGCGTCAAACGATGGGATTGTATAAAGCACCGGCTGTGCCACTCTCATCACCCTCCTTTTCACACAAAACAAAAAGCCGCCCGGTCCCAAAATGGGCCGAGCGGCAAAATTTAATATATAAATAAAAAACCACCCCATAAAATGAAGTGGTCTTTGCTCATAGCTCCTAATAGAACCTTATACCATACCAAGAGCTATTATGGGAACTATGATCCGTCAAGCAATAACTCTTAACGTATCTTTATTATAGCAAGGCAAGGATATATTGTCAAGTCCTGCCAGGCCGTGTTTATCACAGCTGCGCATTTTTTACTGCGTTGATTCTATGTAAATGTCCTTCCAGTTATTCTGCGGTACTTTCACACGGACAATCGTCCCCACCGCCAAGCCTTGTTTATACGGCAATATGTATGTGCCGCCAAAAGCAGCCACTGTATACATGCCGCCGCCATTCACAGCCGTCACCTGCCCGATCGAAGTCCTGTCATAGCTTGCACGGTTGATAAGCTGCTGGCATCCTCTGTGGATCTGTGCGACCAGTTCTTTCAGCGCGTCAATATCTTGCTTGTTCAGCGTGGCCACCTCCCTTATATTTTGTATTCTACTTTATATTACCCACCCCTACCCCACAATCGGTACAAACGCACCGCTTGCACTACACTCAATAAATCATTCCGTAAAATTATCTCTTGCTAAATTCCTGTGCGAAAATACCGCTTACACGGTCATGGATCACACGGCCAAAGCTCTCCACATCATTGACACCATACATTTGGATATCGCCAACACTCACAGTCACACCACTGCCAACATCGGGCTGGGTGATCTCAACGCTCTTGATGCTTCGCTGGCCCATATGCGCTGCAATAAAGCTATCCGGGTCAAGCCCAAACTTCCACAGGTTCGCGCTCGGCTGTGCCGGTATTACGCTGCTGCCCTTTTCAATCAGGCTGTACTGTCCGGAACTCGGCTTGCGCATCTTGATCTCAGGACCTTTCTCGTCCGTGATAGCAATATGCGTGGTGGCAGCGTTCAGAACACCGGTGGCATATCCTTCAACGCCAACAGCAGTATTCCACCGTATTCTATGATTGTCAACGGTTCCAAGCGGCATAGTATGGGCAAAGTCCTTCTTTACAGCAGCCTCAGCATCAGCCTTCATCATTTCTGCTTGTGCCTGTTTGTATGCTTGTACCATCTGGCCAATCTTACTGATGGTGCTGTCGTAACTGGCGTTCATAGCCTGACATGCCGCAAGCACTGCATTTTGCATTGCACTGTGCGTCTTTTCGGTACTGTCTTTAGCAACCGCTTCTTGCGCTGCAACGTTGATCAAGTGCTGGACGATTGTATCTTTGCTGACACCATAATGGTCTGCCAACGCACTGATATTGTCCATCTGGGCTTGCCGTTCTGCATTTGTCAGTTCCGTGTTCTCAGCTAAGGCAATAACACTATCATCCAATACAGTCGCAATATTAGCATAATCACTGTTATATTGACCAGCAAACTCTGTCAAATTATCAAGTTGCGCTGCTCTTTGCTCAAGCGTAAGGTCTGTGTTGCTGATTACCTTGTCTGCGTAAGCCTGCATCAATTCATCAATAGTCGCATACCCACTGCTGTAACTGTCAACAGTTTCCAACATACTATCGATTAAGGTCTGTTTTTGCCCAAGCGTAAGGTCTGTACTTTTCGTGACAATATTCATATATTCAGTATAGATATCATCCATCTGCTTAGTGTTTTCGCTGTTTTGCTTTTGGGCATCGGTAAGTTCTTCAACTGCCTGCTTGTGGGCAGCACTGCCAACCGTAAGTCCGGCCATCGTGTCTACAAGCCCCAGCTGCTTTTCGTTCAAGGCTTCTGTACCGTCACCAAGTTCAACATACTTGTTTTGCAATTCTGTCAGCTTGTCAAGTGTTTCTTGTGCCGATGCACTCAAATCATCAAACAAACCTGTATCAACATCGGTACCATCCGCTGTCCCCAGCCCCAGCGCCGTGTCACCACCAGAACCAGAACCAGAACCGCCACCACTTGCAGCATCCTTCGCATCACTGATAGCTTCTTCCAACTTCTCAATGGATTCAGTAATGCTGTCGATCTGGTCAGTAACGCCGCCGATTTCCTCCATATTAGCCAGGACATCGTCCTTGTAGCCAATCAGGTCATCGGTCATGCCCTCAAAACTCATGTCGCTGAAATGCGCTGCCGCCTCAAGGCCAAGTTGGTAATCCTCCCAGCTTGTACCAATCAAGCTCATGACCTCATTCCACTGGTCTTTCAGGTCATCCAGCTTTGCGATCTCAGCCTCAATGGCCTCGTCATAGGCATCCTTACGCTTGTTGATATCATCGATCTCAGCCTCGATTTTTTCATCAAAGGCTTCCTTCTCTTTATCAATGTCGTCAAGGCGGTTTTCGGTCTCCTCGTCGTAGGCATCTTTCAGCTTGTCGATTGCGTCGATCTCATCCTCAACAGCCTTGATAACATCTTCGCGCTTCCAGTCACGCATCTGGTCGTCAAGTGCGGTCTGCGCGTCGTTCACGGCTTCCTGGTCAGCAGCCCAGATAAAGCCCTGGTTGCGGTTGTAGATACGCACGGTGCGATTGGCCTGCGCCTTAGCCAAAGCGTCTTTCAGTTCGGCCAGCTTTATAGCACGGTCTTCCTCATCGTTGGCATCCTGAAGTGCTTCTTTTTTCTCCTCAAGCTGCTTTTTCTCTTTCTCCCAGGCTTTATCCTTGGCATCTTTTTCTTCCTTGATGCGTTTAGTGGTAGCGTCCAGCTCCTTGTCCTTGGCATCCTTGATCTCGTTCAGATGGTCAATCTCTGCCTCAAAAGCTTTGTCCTGCGCCTCTTTTTCCTTGTTCAGTGCCTTTTCGCGTTTCTCAATCTCGTTCAGCGCAGCCTGACCATAGATTTTCAGCTTGTTGGATTCCTTTTCAAGGGCAGTTTTTTGCTTTTCCAGCGCGGTTTTCTGCTTTTCAAGGGCCTTCTTGTTCTCTTCAAGGGCCTTGGAGTTATCCTTAGTTGCCTTAGTGCTGGCGGTGGTAGCCTTGTAGGTGTTCTTCACCAGCGGATTCTTGCCGGGCATATAGTTGTTTCCAGCTGTGCCAACAAACGAACCAACGCCCGGGCTTCCTGCATCCATAGCGTTGCCGCTTACAAGTGCATCGCCATATCCACCAACAAAACCGTTGTTCAACAGCTTCTGCGTTTTCTCGTGGTTGAACACGATTGCACCATGCGGCAGGTTCACAAACTCGGCACCATTATCGCCAACAGTGTACCATTTTCCGGTGTGCGGGTTCACGACAAGTTCATTGCCGATTTCGCCAACCAGCGTCTTGCCGCCAGAGGCATTCGGAGTACCAGCAGCACTATTGTGCGTATCGCTGGATTTACTACCGCTTCTCTTGCCAAAAACAGAAAGTCCATTGCTGACCGCGGAAATAATCGTGCCCTTTACACCAAAATTCAATGTGATAGGCACTTCCCGCTTCAAGCTGTCAATAGCCTTGCTGACAGTAGAAATCTTGGTTTGACAGGTCGATGTATCCAGCGTAACGGGAACATTGCTCAGAGTCTTCGTGAATTGTTCTGCCTTTTGATTCTGGACATCAATCTCGCTCTGCGCTTGTGTTGTATCAACCGTGCAGCCAATATTAGAAAGCATCTGGGTGGTTTCTTTGGCCGTATGTTCAACACCATCAATCTTACCTTGTGCGTAATCAAGTGCAAAAGTAGAAATTTCCAGCGGAGTCGGGTCCTTCAACTGCTCCTTTTTCTGTGTAAGTTCAGTAACTTTGTCTTGTGCCTGTTGTACCTCGGCGGTCAACTTATCAAAATTATCCTTACCGTTGCCATCGGCATCATAGGAACTCTGCGAGTTAAGGGCTTCGTTATATTCCTTCTGCTTCTCTGTAAGCTCTTCCTGTGCCTTTGCAAGGTCATATAAGTTTTGCACACGGCCTGTTGCACGGATTGTCTCCGTCTGGCTTTCCGTTAAAACACCATTCGCCTTTGTAGCTTCGTCAACAATATCTTCAATACTCTGGTTGATCTTACTGGCATCTGCACTGGAGAAAGTCTCTTTCAACTTATCCTGCAACGTCGTCAACTGCTCATTCAGTGCCTGCCAAACTGGGTTGTTCTCAGCATCGTCGCCCAAAGCATCCATCTGGTCCTGAATATCATCAATCTGCATACGCAGGTTGTCAACCGGGTTGCCCAGCAGGCTGCCCCAGTCAAACTCCCAGCCGTATTCCTGCAGCTCACCCCAGATACTTTGCACATCCTCCATCGAAAGGTGGAGCGCGTCCGCAAAGTCCTTTGTGGTTTTATTGGCCGCAATCGTAATCTGGTCCTTGGCATCCTTGCTCATAAGACCGGCCTTGATCGAGTCTTTCAGGAAATTGTTCAACCCGCTTGCATCAGCACTGCCATCACTAGCCTGCTTAAAGTAGCGGTTCAGGCGCTTCATGTACTTGGCAATATCGCCTTGATAATCCTCGGGGATCGTCAGCTCGACAGCAGCCTTGAACTTTTCAGTGCCAATTTTGCCGTTTTTCAGACCTTCCGCAATCGCATTCTTAGCATTGATGATGCTATCATACATATCTCCGGCTTCACTGGCGTTCTGCGCATTGACCCAATCCTGATATGCACCGCTGTTCTGCACAAGCAGGCTGTACTGCATCTGCAGGTTACGGCAATTTTCACGCAGCTGCTTGCTCTGGGCCTCCAGCTCGGCACGTGCCTTTTCAACCTGTTCTGCATTCTCTCCTTCCAGTTTGCCATTCTGCTGCACCGCAGTGTTCAGTGCTTCCAAGTCAGCCTTGACCTGGCTGTACTTCATCTGATTCTGGCTGTAAGCAAGCTTGATGTTGGCCTCGGCCTCATCGATCTTGGCCTGTGTGATTTTCTTGGCCATGTCAGTGTTCAGCTTCACATAGCCATTCTCAAAATCAAGCGCAGCAGCGTACTCACCCTGCTCTTTGATCAACTCAGAGTAGCTGTCACTGGAAACACCCGCCGTTGTGCTCTGGCTCTGGATCGCTGCCGTCACAAGGCTGATCGCCTTCGTTGCATTGGTCGCCGCAGAAAGCGCATTGGTGGTGAACTCGTTTGTGTACTTGATGCTCTCACCGGTGACAAGTCCAGCCTTAACCAAAATGTCGATCAGGTCGCTCATGGAAATGCCAAGTTTGTCTGCGGCCGACTTCATGTTGTCATAAGCCTGTACCTGCTCTTTGGTGTAAGCAGTAATTTCCGTCCCGGCATTCTCCAAGCTGCCAATATCAGTCAAATCAAGGTCGTTCAGTCCGTTAAGACTCTGCACGCTGGATTTGATCGTATCAACAATATCCTTCGCATCTTCCTCGGTTATATCAAGGTAATCTGTCAGGGTGCTGTAATCGATGTCGTCAAAAGCGTCTTTCGCAACAGTCTTATATTTCAGCGTCTGGTCCTGGATGTCGTGCATACTCTTGCCAAGATAATCGCTGGTATGTCCAAAACGCTCCATAAGTTCGTCTGCGTTTTCACCTGCGATGGCAGCTACGTCAGCGCCGGTAAGTTTTACACCATCTACAATTTGACCTTCAGCTGCGGCAATCATGTTCTGGACACGACGCAACTGTCCATTGACATGGATATCCATGCCCTCAGTGTCCAGTTTCATCAACTTGTCAATATCAATTTTGCCGTTCTTATCCGTAGCCTTCTCTACAAGCGTATTCATGTAGCGGTTGATACCGCCAGAACTCAACGGCACAAGGCCATCATCCGTTTGCAGCATCGGAGTGTAAGCAATCTCAATGGCATTCTTACCTTCGCCAAATGTATTGCTGACACCTTCGGCGGTAGACCAGTCTCCAACACCAATATCATTCCAACCATTTGTGCGGATAGCAGAACGATACTGGTGCATATTCTCCGCATTCCACTTGATAGCGTCGCGGTTCACATTGCTGACATTGCCATATTGCTTTTCCGCTTCCGTCAATCCGGCCACAGCCTTCTGGCTTTCCTTATAGAGCGTGTTGCCGGTTTTCAATACTTCCTGTAGACCGATCTGCGCAGCCTTGAGCTTGGTGGACGATTCAAGTTCGTCGGCCTGTGCCTGCATGAACTGTTTGACATACTTATCTTTATCATTCGTCAAGTTAAACGAATCACTGTCATTCAGCGCGTCTCTTGCGGCTTTGGCTTTCTGTACTGCCTCGGAAATCGCCTTATCGTCACCCTTAGCTACAGCTTCATTGTACTCAGTCTTTGCGTCTTCAAGGTTTTTGTACAGCTCGGACCATGTGCTGCTGAGCTGGATCTGATACTTGGTAGCCTGCTCCGCTTCTGAACCCCATGTGTCAATTACATCTTGTGCGTCCTGAACACCGGTTGATAATCCATTTCTAAGATTTTCATACAAATCACTGCTAAGAAAATGTGTCTGATCCTCTACTTCTGCAATATCATTCATGAAGTCCGATAAAGTTTGTTCAGCATCAGTTGCATTTGCAGAAATATTGAATTCAATACGCCGACTTCCTGATTTGTCAAACATGCCTGCACCGCTCATGCGCATAGTTAAACCCTGGTCTGCATATTTGGAGACAATTTCTTGCAGCTTCGCCGCCTGCGCTTCTCCGACCTCGTACATGCCGCCTGGCTGGAGGTACAGGTCTTCTGTCATCTTTTTCTGAGCAGTGTTTATCGATTCACTGTTTGACGCAAGGAATGTTTTTGCTTTTCTGTCTGCGATACCATCAAGTTTCGCAATTTGCTCATCAAGTTTTCCATTGACAAGGTCAATACCTGCAGCTTCAGAACCGTACTTATCAACCAATTCATCCTGGATGCTGATAAGTTGCTTACGAGCATCATACGCTTCATTCTCGCTCAGATTTCCCGCATCCAGCGATTCACGCAATGTAGAAATCTGCTCTTTATAGCTATTGATACTAGAAGTCTGTTCGTCAAGCGCAGATTCCGCTTCAAGTGCGGCCTGGCGCAAGTTCTCCTGTCGCTCGATCAAATATGTAATTGCTTGGACAGCTAAATTTATTGCAGCAGTAATAGCAAAAGTCGTCAACATATTCCCAACTACCGCAATCGCCTTTTTACCAACGCCTTGCAGTGTGTTCATGGCAACGGCGGCACGAGTCTGACTAGCGGCAAAGTCATCTGCGGAAAGTGTGGCTTTGTCCATCTGGTTGACATAAACGCTTGCTTGAGCGGACATTTGCTCTGTAATTTCACTTAAAACATTTTCGTCTTTCGGATCTTTGGTGTAAGCTGCCTTGAATTCTTCAATTAACTTTTTATCGGTCTCAAGTGCATCCGCGGCCTCTGTGCTTCCGTTTATAAAAGAATCCCAGATTCCTTTGACCCCGAGATTTTGTAGTCCAGCAAGTGACTGCGCAAACTCATTCCAGTCCTTGCCCATTACAGTAAGTTTTGTTTTTCCGAAATTTTTCGTATCTCCAACTGTATCGAATGCTGTAAATATCAGATGTTGCTAATCCTTTATTGTGTGATATAATAAGATTAGAAGGTTATAGTGTACAGTTTACGAAATAGGAGAAATTTCATGGATAGACAATACTATATTTGCCCTGTTTGCGGCTGTTTAAGTTCATCAGCAGATCGTTTTTTGATGTGCAAATGTTGCAACAACGATAATGTTGTATTACTTACAGACAAAATGTTTGATGAAGCACATACTTATTTAAAGTCATTACCAAGATCAGAATTTGAGCGATATCTTTGTAATCCACTTCCTGGCAAACCAGAGAAAGATTGGCTTGAAATCAGCGTTGCAACAGAAGAATATTTTCAACGTAAATATGTATTTGGAAATGCCAATTTTGACAAAATAAAATACAATAACAGAGATAGAGAAGAAAAGAGAGCTTTTGCAGCGCGTATTGAACAAAGCAAGCGCGATGTCGCTGCCTACTACGGTAACCCGACCATCACCTGCCCCACCTGTGGCAGCACAAACACCAAGAAAATTTCCGGTCTCTCAAAAGCGGCATCTGTTGGCCTGTTTGGGATCTTCTCCCAGAAAGTAAAGCACCAATTCCATTGCAATAGCTGTGGGTACGAGTGGTAAAACAGAAAAACCGCCATGTTCTTACACATAGCGGTCTTTTAGTTTTTACAATAAAGAAAAGTCCCACCTCTATAAAAAGATGAGACTTTCATAGCAGTAAGTTTGATTATGGGCTTCATAGTTCGTAATGATTGAAACCAATACGTTCTAATCGTTTGCCGAAGTTCATCGCGCAACTCGCCCTCCCAATTCTACTGTAAATTATAATAGGAATACACCTCCGTTGAAATAGAGGGCTACCGATACATCACAAAAATGTATCACAACTAAATAAAAAGTAGAAGGGCACTCATCCGAATGCCCCTTTTATTGAATATTGATTAGTACATTCATACTCCGATGAACATTTTATTGTATTATTATTTAAAAGCAAATTTTGAAAAATCATTGTCTGACAGATAATAAATCTCGAACTTTACAACATTCTTCATTGGAACACATAAAACGGTCTTTTCGTTTGTGCTCTTTATCGAATCTTTCATAGTATCTCCATAGGCATTATCTGCACTACAATGACTAACCAAAGTAATATAATCATCATCAACGCTTTGTACTACACCTTGAACAACATCTTTATTACCTAAATACAAAATAACGCACGTACCGTTATCTAAATCAAAGTTCTTCAACCAAAAATTATCACCGGTATCTACTCTAAAGTGGTTAGACATAAACTTTCGCGTAGTAATGCAATTCTTCGCCTTAAAATACGATACACCAGCGACTAAGGCAGTAATAACATAAACAACAAAGATTGGGAACCCTGTATAGAATCCCGTGTTTAGAATCAAATTGTTTACTCCGTCAATAAGTGATTTTATTACCATTCCGACAATTATACCTGCAACAGTATATGTTTGTAGCTTATAATTTTTATTTGCTAACCCATCATATACAGCCACGCACACAATTCCCGGCAGAAAAACATTTATGATTTCTTCAACCGTCATTTTTATTTCCGGCATCGCTACCTCCTGTATCTTTACTCATGCTTTTAACAATGCTATCGTAAGCCTTACGCATAGCTTCCGAACGGTCAAATCCATTTTTATCCTCTGACTTATGATAACTAGAAAACTCCGTAGGACCACGTTTAACATTCTTTTCGTCTGCCATGATACAATAACCTCCAAAAAATTTTATTTGGTAGTTCCATCATATCACAAGCAATCAGCAAATACAATTATTTTTCTCGTCATTGGTAACGGACGAGAACACGTCTATAATTTTTATAACCTTCTCGTGGCTTTCCCACGATGTTCTGACTGTCTTTCCTCCCATCCGGCCTAAGCCGTAGAATAGGGCTACCCATACAGTCGATGAACCAGAAACCCAGAGGTCACACCCTCCATCTGTGCAGTAAACTGCACGAGTTTCCGGCTGCTGATTAAGCATTGTTTGCGCGACTTAGCACTGCCGCCGCATAAGCTGACATAAAATATTAAAGCCCGCCGTCGTTATGACAGCGGGTAGTTTTTTCGCCGTAGGTGCCGCCCTACGGTTATTCTTTTGTAAAATCGAGATTGCGCTTGGATGGCATTTCGATAGTTATTTTTGTGTTGCCGTTAGAATTTGTAATTGCAAAGTCGCATTTGTTCAGAATGTCCATGCCAATGAGAACATCTTCCGGTCGGCCTTGCTTTTTAAACGTGCCAACCTCAAGTACGCCGCAATCAATATCTCTGTCAATATAAATGTCAACCAAATATCGAGAACAATCAACTCTCGTGTCTGCCCCAATATATTGATCTTTTCCGATTGATGGCAAATTCATCTTTCGAGCAAGTTCTTCTGAAATGCAAGTGTGCGAACACCCCGTATCAATAAGACCATATACAATTTCATGGGAATGTTGCCCTATAACTGTCGTTAGAATAATAGGAATATCGACAATTCCTTCATGCTCAAAAGTGTACGCTGACATGATTTATTTCAATCCCCTTCTGCGTGCAAGTTCTTCTATTGTGCATCCAAACAAATGCTCTGGGTTGACCGGAACATGATAACTTAAAGAGCCATTATTAACCCACTCTGGACCATATGGCATATCTGACAAAGTCTTTCCAGTTGCTACAACTTTGCAATCCAGTACCATAACATATAGGCCGTCGTATTTTTCGTACAATTCTTTCCGATGCTTGTCTATCCACCGTGAATTTCTCCAACATCGAAAATCTCTAATCATTTCCTTAATCATACCACACCTCCACCTCCAAATCAATCACCTGCCCTGTTTTTGGCACCGCACAGGGCCAGCAGCCTTTAATATCTTATGTCAACTTACGCGACTACAGCTTTTCTCTCAGCATATCGCATCCGTGCTGTTGTTTCAGCCTTTCGGCACCGTCACATGGGATTACTCCCCCTGTTTTGGTCACACGGCTCTTAGCCTTTCCCAGCAATTTGGGTATTTTGTACACCAAGGTTGCATCCTACGCAGCTATTCCTGTTGCGTAAGTGGGCATATTTACACCGGCCTTGGTATTTGTCATAGATGCAACCGCAGACAAAGCCGTGGCAATCGTCGGCATCGCATCTCCCGCTTTAACTAATCCGTCCGCGAAATCAAGCGCGGCTGTTCCCATATCAATAAAACCTTTAACAACTCCACTATCAAGCACATCAGACGAGAAGGACTGGAATGTGGCCTGGAATCTGGACAGCTTGCCCTCGATACTGGAGAGGTAGGTGTCTAACTCCTTAGTTGCACTCAGTATTTTCAGGGCGGTCATAACTCGCCCCAGCATTAACATATTCTACGGTTGATCAGGCCGTTATAATGCATCTCGTACTTTCATACGATGTTAAGACTATTTCTTCACCCTCTGTATTACAGTAGGGGCACACCTTTTCCATTTAAGGGGATTTCACCCACGCCTTTATTTGCGCCGTACTCCTGTTGCGGTTTCCCGCCAAGGGATAGTCGTTGAACCTTTCACCGATGTAGGTGACTTGGCTGCATGAACACCCATTGTCACGATACTTAGGCTTTTAACCATATATCATCCTTGCGTTGTTTCTGCTTTCGCCCCATCATAATGTCGTTACCGCATTATTGTGGTGCAAGGCTTTAGGGATTACCTGCAATTAAATATGTTCTTTACGCACATTTCTGTACGTTCAGGCAGTTTTGTTTGCCTGCACTATTTTTAGAAGTTTCCATTGCCTTTTTGGCGTCTTCCCAGTTCTCCATCATACTAGAGAAAATATTGGCGCGGTTTTTGCCAGCGATTTTGTCCGTCAGTGTGGCTTTTTGAATGTCAGATAGCTGTGACCATTTAGCAGATAGTTCGTCCATGATCTGATATGTAGATTTGAACGTAGCATTGTCACTTTCCAAAATATTCACACCAGATATGGCCTTGATTTCAGCCTGCAATTTAGCTGTGCTCTTAACCACAGTGTCAGTTTCCTCACCCATTGATTCAAGCTCGGACGTGGCACCACGAATTCTCAATGCAATCACACGCAGTCCAGCGCCTACGGAGTCTGGATCCTGAACGACATCGTTAGCAGCAACAATCATACCGATCGATTGGTCAATGTCGTTGCCAGCAGTATGCAAAGACGAGGCTGATCTCTTTAATGCCTCCGCGACCCCTGCGGAAGTTATACTAAAGCTATTGCCAACGGCATTGTAGCGATCTGTGATCGTTAAGGATTTGTCAGCTTCAATGTTGAATGCTTTCATTGCAGAGATAATGTCAGATGTTGCATCATCCATGCTTTGCACACCGTCGCCTACCTGCTTGAACATGACAGCAGAATCGGAAATCTGCGTTGCATCTTCCAGGTTATATCCCAGTCGGGCAAAATCAGCTGTAGCATTTACAACATCGCTAATGCTAACACCCAGATTCTTCGCTCTATCTCCGGCCTCACTCAGGAACTTACTGTATGCTCCGCTCGTCTCATCCGTAACTTTCTTCAGCTCGGTCATGGCGCTGTCAATGTCCACAACGTTCTGATACACCTGACGCAGTCCCTGCTGGAACGCATTGATCACTTGATTTGCCAGCTGGCTCTTGATGTTGACCTCAAACAGCTTCTCGAGCTTGACGCTCAGCTTGTCCGTCTCTAACCCGGCATCTTGAATATACTTCTTTAGTTCAGACCAATCCTTAGACATCTGGTTGGAGTTTTCCTGTGTAAACATCTTACTCTTGATCTTCTCATCGTAAGTGTTGAAGAAGTCAACAAACCGAGCATACGCATCAGTATTCGTAGAGATCTTGCTATTGTTGTTGAAGTACCGCTGCGCAGTGTACATCGTATTCTGCATACTCTTTTCGTATGTATTTGTGTTGCGAGTCTTTTTTGCTTCTGCATTAAATTCTCTGACAGAATGTGTTGCACTTCTTGCATTAGCGCTTAGCACTTTCATCAAATCGTCCAAGCTACTAATCGTGCTATTAACATTCGTGCCTACATACTCAAAATCTTTAAATGCACTATTTAATTCTTCATAATTGCGCACGCCAGTATTTTTTGAAACATCGTTTATTTGCACGAGTCGCTTGTATACAGCTTCATACATCGCCAAAACAGCCTTAACTTCATCAGTCTCAGGGGTGCTTTCTTGCAATGTTTGCATCTGCTTGCCGAGTGCTGTAATCTTGCCAGGCAACGCATCAAATGCTTTGTCAGAACTTCCTTTGGCTTTATTTACATTGCTCGAAAATGCCTGCAAGCTCTGATCCAGCTCATACATCGCATCGTCATACGCTTTAAGATTAGACGTAGACATATCAGCTTCAAAAGATTCGCGTGCCTTCTTCGCTACTGCCCAAGCAGACTCCAAATTTGTCAAAGACTCCGGGTTCATAAGGCTTGCATACCCAGCATTTTGTGCTGTGGTATTCTTCTTCATGGCCGTATTATACCGGCGCTCAATATTATCAAACCCAGATAGTGCAGACCTCGCCTTCGTCAGCTTTTGTACAAGGTCGTTCAGGCTATCGCCGAGTGCTTTTACGGCCGCATCATACGCATCAACATTTTCTGACGAGAAATTCTTATTCAACGCCGCCCGCGTAGCATCAACGGCTTCAAGTTTTTTTGTATAATCTTCACTGGCCGTTTTGACGGATGTCACATCTGCGAACCGTCCGAAATCAACCCCAGCAAACCGTGTCTGTATGCTTGTTGCTGTATTATCAACAGCCTCAAACCGTTTCAGCAGTTTATCGCTCTCGCCAACAGTTGTGTTAATTGTGCTGTTCAGCTCATTCTGCGTAGATACAAGTGCTTGCAGTGCTTTGTTCGCTGCTTCATATTTTGTCGCGGTAGGATCGTTATTATATTCGCCTATCGCAGTATTAGCCGCAGTAATCTGCTGATTGAACTTCTGTTTGATGGCTTTAATAGCTTCGTCTCCGCCAAGACCTTTGTAATCCGTCTGGCTAAACTTGTCTTTGATGCCGGATAGAGCATTCTCCAGCGACTTCTTCATCGTAGTAGCTTCATCCGAAACCGTTTTCTCAGCCGAAAGCACATCTCCACACTGCTCCGTCAGGCGCGTAAGACCGCTCTGAATACCGGAAAAATCCAAAACGGAAATCTCTCGTCCGGTAAGCATGGCGTTTAAATTCGATTTTAGGGCGTCGTAATCTTTCTGCAGCCGGTTCTTTGCACTGGTATCCTTAATCTTCCCAATGTTCAGTCTGATTTTCTCAAGCCCAGAACTCAAAGATGTGACAGTTTTTTCCGTAACCTTAAATCCATCTTTCAACTTAATATTCATAGCCTGCTGGATTTTGTTTGCAGACTCACGTACCGCATTCGAGGATTTTTCAAGTTTGTCAATTAGACCGCTGTCATCATTGACCTTTAAATTCAGTTTAAGTGTCTTCCCAATCCTGTTAAGCTCTTTCTGAATATCTGATGCATCAAGCTTCAATTTTGACGAAAGCTCAATATCCTTGCCATCTAAGTTCGATGCAATAGAATTGAGGTCTACAGTATTATTTAATTTGACATTTACACCAACATCAACAGTTGTGCCAAGTGTCGCAATCTTATTCTTAATGTCTCCAATGTTTGCCAAAGAAATCTTAACAGGGATAGGTGCAACTCCATTTCCAGCGGTCTTTAACTTGTTTGATAGATCGCTTACATCCGGTTCAACCTTTACCTTAATACTTAAATCTTCTGCCATACTATACCTCCTATGGCCCTCGGCCTTTCTCTTCAACAGTTATTTATAGCTAACTGCTCAAGACAAAGGCCGAAGCCTCTGCCCAAACAAATCATTCAGGAAACTGTTTCTTTATAGCTTTTTTTATTTTTGCATTTGCTCGGCTATTTGACCGTGCCACTTCTTCTTTCGCATTTGTAACAAACGGCCGTGGCTTACGCCAATTCGTATAGCGGGATCCCCATGGGTCAGCAATGCCTTTGCCATATCCTTCCAGCAATTTTGCGAATTCAGTCTGGCTGGCTCGGCTGGCTGTATACCCAGGCACACGCGGTCCTTCCAACGGTGCAACATCCTTAACAGTCAAAACATGGTCACGCACGGTGCTTTTGATGTTAGCCTCATCATCAATACCGCCACTGCCGCGCCGTTCATACATTACCGGTTCATAAGCACCAAGCACATCATCTTGCACATGCTTTTTCATGGTGTCCTCAACAACCTGTTTGGCCTCACCTTCTAGTGCAATATTGATACGCCGCTGCATTTCTTTCTGTAATGCTGCAATCGAATTTACGGTTTTCGCCACCCGTAATCACTCCTTCTTCACTACATCCAGAACCACGGGTTTACGCTGCGAACGATTGATTTTATCTGCAGTCTCAGCATCTGTTTTTGGCTTCCAGTCACCAGTTCGCTCCGGCTCTTTCCCCGTCAACCCGGCCTTCTTAGCAATCTCCACCAGCATATCCGGGTCGCTCAAGCTCTTAATGCCGCTGGCGATCTCCTCAAACGCCTCAGCCACACGGTCCAGCGGGTCAGGGTGGGCCACATTGCGGTAAACAACCATATACTCTTCGCGGCGGTTCTTGATCTCTTCCTGGCAAGCCTCATACAAACCAGCGGTGACCTCGGCAATATCCGGGTGTTCTACAATTTCAATGCCGTCACGGCTGTACACAAAATCACAAATGTCATCCTGGTCACCCAGCTTTTCCCATGCCTCCGGTGCAAAATACTTTACAACGGCAGCACGCCACGCATAATCAAACAGCGCAGGTACATGACGGTTCTCAACCTCGCAGGTTCCAACAACACAGTTCACAAAATCCACGCGCTCCTGCACAGTGATATTTTTCTTGATATCCATAAAAATTACCTCCACGATAAAAGCCGCGCCGATATTCAGCGCGGGTATAAAGTCCATTGGTTGTTTTTCTTTTGCATCCAGAGCAAATTTTCATCTGGGTACTTGTACCAAAACATTTTGCGTTTCAGCAATGCCTCGGTTGTTGCCATGCCCTTCACATCAATCACCTCTGTACGCCCATTCTTATACACAAGATAAAAATCGCACACATAAGTAATTGCACGCACAGCCTTGCCGTAACGGCGGAATCCGGGCTGCAGTTCAAATGGCTTCTGCAGCTCATACTTTACTATCTCGCCAGCGTTATACAGCGGCAGCACAATATCCCGGTAAAACTCCATCTCAGCCTTGGAGTCAAACACGATCCCGTCATAGGTACGCGCCTCTTTGGCAGACACGTGATATTTAGACAACACCGATAATTACCTTGCCGTCCACGATCATAAAATCAATGGGGTCGCCAATATGGTAATCCAGGTCGCCAGCCGGGATCTGGTATCCGGTACCGCTGTATTCAAATCCAATCACACCCGTGTAATCGTTACGGTAAACAACACGGCCACACAGCAACTCAGGCGATTCATGCTGCGGTACAAAGCTTGCCATTTCAATCGCATCACCAGCCGTTACCTTTGCGGCACGCTTTTTGCTTTTTTTGGGGGCAGTAACTTCAACGGGGTGTACATTTTCACCCAATTCAAGTTCTTTTACTTCTTCCATCATCTCATTCCCTCCTTATCTAAAAATAAACAAGGGAGCATTACGCTCCCTTGCTTATATTCGGGTTTCTTAATCGGTCAAGGAATTACTCCTCGCCGGTGCCGTCCTCAAAGGTCATCTCGTAGATGTCGCCATCCTGGTTGGCATAGCAGTCAAAGGTGATGGACACAGTGGTCGGATCGCCAGTATTCTGGAACGCCAGGTTGAAGGTGGCCTGCGGCTGTGCCTTGTAATAGGTCAGATCGCACATAACATCTTCCTCGTCCTCGGTCTTGAAGGGCATCTCACCACGGATCTCAAAAGCCTTCGGGAAGGTATCAGCGTCGAACTTAACGCTCTGGACACCCTTGGCTTTCTCCAGGTAGTAGTAAGCAATGTAGTTCTTGTTCTCAGTAATGCTGGTAGAAGTAACCTTCTTGTCCTGGACAGCAGCATCAGCAATCGGGGTGCCGCAGTCATCGCCAGCAGCAAAAACCTGGACAGTGCCGGTCTTGGGGGTCTCAGACAGCTGGATGCCGTCAGCGCTGGCAGTCAGCTCTTCACGCTTCAGCACGGTAGCGGTCTTGGCAATCTCCTTGCCAGACAGCAGAGCGAACAGCTTGGCAGGCATGATCTGGGTATCGATCTGCAGCGTGCCGGTGCGCTCGCCGTCAAAGCCAACGCGGTTCGGGGCACCCCAGCCGCCCTTGGCATACACACGGTTTGCCTGGAAGTTGGTGGTAGAAACATTGGCAAAATCAATGTTCATAAAGGGGACCTTGGTCTTATAGTCCAGCAGAACAAGGTTCATAACCTCACGGTTTGCCATATTAGGATTCATCTTAGCCATAATAGTAGCCTCCTGTTAATTTGTTTGTCTTTATCCATCACGACATTTTCTTAAACCAATCGTCGGTCTTGTGGTCCTTGCCACCCCACACGCTGTAATTAAAATCAGAAATGTCGTTGACTTGTTTGATTCGTTGGCGGTTAAAAGTGTCATGCACCTGGTACACCGTCAAATCCCAGATGTTAGCCATATTCAAACTGTCGTGATATGTCGCCAAAGCCGAAATAATATTCGCAAGCTCATAGTCCGGGTCAGCTTTTTTGCCGCTACGCTTGTTTTTTTCGTACTCCGCTTTCTTGCGGTAGAACTCTTCAAACTTTTTGCGCGTTCTCTCGTCCTTGTACTTGCGTTCTTTCTTTTCTTTCGGCGGGTCTATGTAAGCGCACTGCAAGCAAACATCACATACCAGCGTCCAGTTCTTGGCGTTTATAACACCATCCACTGTAAAAGCCCCGGCTTCATCCTTTGCCGGGTTCACAAGAAAACATTGGTGCGTTGGCTCATACTCCACTGGCTCTGAAATAAAAAAGCCCAGGGCCGAGATCATATCGGCTCTGGTTCCTTCTTCCAATGTCAGTAGGGTAAAAATGTCCAACTGGTCAATTTCTTCCGGCGTGATATTTGGCATTTCCTGCCCACCATGTTTCAGCAGCAGTTTCAAGCGCTCTACAAAATCCTTTGGTGTCATCAACAACATCGATAATGCGTATTGGTAAGTGTTATACCCCTTTATGCAGATGTCTCTAAGGTGCGGGGAATGGATGCGCCCAACCGTCTCCACCTGGAATCCGATTGGGTTCAAAAGCTCAAAGTAGGGTACTTTCATTTGCCATTCCTCCGGTTAAAATCCACAGCCTCATAGCAAATGCAGCGTCCGTAATATTTGTTGTTTGGCTTGTAAACATCATCACTGACAAGGTTCAGCTTGCCAATGCCAAAATCTTTACTTCCGTTCAACAACCTGTCCACGTCAGCTGCCAGTATATCCACTCTGGTGCCAACCGTCCCCTCTCGCTTATAGCTCTGCATAATTTTTTTGTGGCAATACGCAAATATGTACAGGTACACCCTGTATGCAGTTGTTGTGGGCGCTTTCGCAACCACTGTTTCCATACACAGGTAGGTATCTGTCGTTTCGTTCGTGTCATCAACATACTCGTACTCAAAAATATGGCCGCAAGAGTCCGGGTCGTCGCCTAACAACATTTCATCGGTATCAGCATCATCATCCACAGGGCCAAGTAACACGTCGATAATATTGGGATCATTTGCAAAAACCGACGCTACTTTGTGCTTATACGCACCAAGTTCGTTCAAATTCATGCATCCACCACCTTTATTACCACGCTGTCCTTGCTGTTTCCGTCAGGTGCTTGCACCGTAAGTGTAACTGTGTGCCCATTCAAGGTCTTATCATTAACAGCCGAAACACGGCAGCTGTCTCCATCCACGCGGTCCCACATCGTCGAATTGGCAAAATATACCTTTTCATTCAACATGCTCTCGTCTGGCTGAATAGTCCAGACACATCCGGCATAAGGCTTTCCGTCGCGTGTTGCGTGGAACACCTTACCGCGCCCACAAATGCGCACTTTTGCATCCCCTGTGTATTTGATAGCCACATCGCCCGTGTCCGGTACTTTTTTCGGCTTATCATAGTCACAAAGCATCTTGTCGCCATTATCTGTGTCTGGGTTATACTGGTCTTGTTCAAGGTTCAGCACCAAGAAACCAGTCTGCTGGTTGTCGCGGTCATAGCGCTCTGTCATACCATCCACACAAGTAATACGGTATGTCTTTGGCTGACCGTTGATTTCTTCCAACATAAGCCGCTTATCTACGTCCAGAAGCGCAGATTCCTCATCGTAGGGTATCTTCACCTGGAACTCACGGCTGGAAAGTGTCATCAGCTTATTCTCAGAAAGGTTCGAGAAATACGGCTTATCCACAACGGCCCAGCGGGTCACGATCTCGCCGGTCTCATCATCCTGCCACTGAATACTGCGGTTACACAGCTCAATTTTGCCGCGCACCGTAATCTCATCATCAGCATCACGCTCCGTAATCAGCCAATGGCTCTTACTCCACAGCATAATGTGCCCGATCTCAAAATCATCACCCGGCATGGTCCTAATGACCTTCTGATTCGTTACCGTGCTGGAGATAATCTCCATATGGTGCTTGATTCCGTCGATCTCTACCTCTTTGTATGCTGGCGAGTCTGGCCCCATTTTGAGCGTGTCATGCTTTGATTTTTGAATAATACGATCGCGGCGGCTCGTACCGGGTCTACCCAACATGGCGGCATACATGTCATAGTTCATGTGTACCACCTCACTGTGTCAGTCCGGCAATCTCACCGTTTCTAAAGGAATACAGGTTGATCTCACCGCGCAGGCGGTGCTCCGTTGTAGTCATCAAATCTGTCATTTTCTCCAGCAGGTTCGCCGGGCTGTACAAGCTAAAATCCTTGGTATTCAAAGCATTCTGCAAAGCATCCGTGTTGTACACAAACGGCTCCACGAAATGAAGTACCATTCCCAGCGCCAAAATATCTTTCTCGCGATTTGTCAGCGTGATATTAAACGCCAGGATATCGTCTTCCCTATCCGTTAAGTCCTGCTTGCAAATTTCCTCAAAATCGCCAATCGCCAGCGTCAGCAAATCTTTCTGGTATTCCAACCGTGTGATTGCGTCAAAGTCCAAGAATTCGTAGTTGCGAACCCGGGCACGATAACGCTCAAAAATTTCCTCGTATTTGGTGCCCATAGGTCACACCTCCGTTACTTGATGGTCGTCACTTCCACGGTTTTCTTGGCGGGCTTTTTGGTGTCGAGCTGCACCTCTTCCTCAAGGTCACAGTTCAGAACCTCGTTCAGTGCCTTGATGACATTGCGGCTGTCGATCTTGTCCGCCTTGATAAGCTCTTTTGCTCTCATGCGAATAGAATCCTTCATGCCGTCGCTCATTTTTGCCACGTCACTGCGGATTTTTGCAGCATCCCAGCTGAACACATCATCAAAGTTTTCTGTCGTGAGGGCATTGCGGTAATGCTGTGCGACACCCAGCGCCTTCAGGACCTCTGCATCCTCGATCAGGATCCAGTTGTCGCGGAAGAAACGAGGCTGTGAACCACGCATGGCGACCAGCTCACCGTACTCGATCTCCTGAACCTCGCCAAATTCCTCCCACTCGATCATATATCCTGCCGTGCGGCTGGAAATATAAATCAGGGGACCATGTACGCCGTTTTTGCATTCGACCATAGTGCTATTCGTAATCTTTTTAACTGCCAAAACAATACCTCCAAACATTCACATTAAAAATTCCGGCCAGTTACCCAGCCGGTTTATATCAGATCCTCTATCTATCAAGAGAACTTGTAAGCGCCAAAGTCACGATCCATGATAATGCCAATGCCGGTGCGCTTCATCAGCAGGAACTCCTGGCTCAGGTCGGCATTCTTCATCGGATCGCCCTGCAGCATGGTAACACTACCCTCAGTAACACGCTTAATGGGCTTGGTGTCGCCAGCAACAACATACAGGGTGTCGTCAGGCAGGATGAACTTGGTAGAACCGATCTCGTGACGCTGCTTCATAGAAATCAGCGGGGTGCCAGCCAGCTTGCCAGCATAGCCCATAGCATACAGGCTCTCCTTGCGGCTGTCAGAACCATCAATGTCAGGAATCTTGCGCAGCGCCTTCTTGGTGCCGATAATCATAGCGGACTCACCGGTAGAAGCCTCAACATGCTCGACCAGATCCAGCAGCTTGTCAGCATCCATCGTGCCGGTCTGCATGTACGGGGCCTGCAGGCCAGTGATCATGCTGCCGAAAGCGGCATAAGCACCGTCCAGGTCATGGCGGGTAAAGCTCTGAGAGCACAGACGGATCAGGTCATTGAAGTCAACACGGCCAGCCAGCACGCGGTTGATTTCCTCGTAGACCTTGATAGCCTGCAGCTGGGTGGCGATCATGACATCAGAGCCGCTTTCCAGGCGCTGACGGCGAATGCCCTGCGTACCCTCGGCAACGTCAGCAACGGTCAGCAGGCAATCCTTCTTCGTGTGGAAGATGTTGCTGTCACCCAGTGCCAGATTGCGATCCTCAATAAACTGGGTGAAGAACTCGTCGCCCTTCAGGCCCTCCTCGCTGACCTTCTCAACGACGACCTCGATGATGCTGAACAGGTTGCTGCACTTGCCATCGCGAATTGCCTTCAGGTCGATGGTGGACTTGCCGTTATTGGCCTCCAGCAGAGCCTTGCGCAGAACTTCCTGGCTGTCAGCAACGCTGTATTCCTTGCCCAGTCGGCCAAAATAGCTATCGACTGCAAGGTTGATGAGCTTGTTATCAATCTCCATAGTAAAACCCTCCTAAATGGAAAGCGCTGACCAAACAAAATGGACAGCGCGTAAATGTCATGTATTAGTTATTCCTAACCCGTGATTAGAAAGAAACACGAATCTCGAAATACTCGTAGGCACCATTGCCCCAGCCAGTCTTCTCGACGCTCTCGATCTTACCAAAGGTCTTGTCATCGGCAGCGGCCTGTACAGCGATCTTGGTAGAATCAGCGGCAAAGCCAACAAACTTACCCTTCTCAGGCTCACCGTCAAAAGCTTCCTTGGTAGCGCTGAAATCGTCGCCGTTGTGCAGGACATAGCCGCGGCAGACCTTGCCAGCCTCATTGACCCATTCAGTCAGATAGTGGGTGCGGGTCTCATCATAGAACAGCTCCTCGCTGGCAATCAGGACCAGATCCTTCGGCTTGGACTCAGCGGTGGGGGCAGTAGCCTTATAGACCTCGCGACCCTCGCGCTCACCCAGAACAACCAGCTGCGCATTGTCGATCGCAACAGGGCTGTCATTCTTGTAAACCTTGACACTCTTCAGCAGAGAGCCATCAGTGGTGCCGGACATAAGATCCAGACGCACAACAGCATGCTTTTCATTAGCCATAGTTAAATTCCTCCGTTTATCGTATTATTTATAGCGTTCAAACAGGTCACCGTATTTGTCCGAGACGGACTGCATCTGGACCCCGCTCACGCCAAAGCGTGCTTTTTCGATCTCACCCTTCTTCTCTTTGGGTGCAACATAACTGAACTCGGCAGTAGCCTTCTTACCCAGCAGCTTGTAGCATTCATCCTGCAGGGCAGTAAACTCCATATCCTCATTCTTCTTCAGTTCGGCGTACTCATCGACACCGTCCAGCTGCTTGTCCATAATGGCAAACAGCTTTTCGCGCTTCTCGTTTTCCTCGACCTTTTTAGCCTCGGCCTCAGCAGCAACATAAGCATCATACTTGGGCTGCATCTCGTCGAACTGTGCCTTGATCTCGGTATACTGATCTGCGTTTTTCTTGGCCTCTTCCTTGGCGGCATCGACCTTTTCGCACAGTGCCTCATACAGGACAGGCAGCTCAGGCTCGGCAGTGCCATCCTCCCAGTCCTCGTACACGACCTTCACGCGCTTTTTACCGTCAAAATCAATCTTGACATTGTCGCCTTCCATGGCAAACGGGAGCGCATAAGTCTTCCAGTCCTGCGTATCAATCACGATCGCACGATTCTCCTGTACGTCCTGCAGCCAGTAGCGACTGCATTCATCGCCCCAGCGGTCAATGTACTTCTCGCCGGAAACAGCGTCGCAGATTTCATTCATACGCTGCCCGTCCGTGAGAGTAAACTGTTCCGCAGGCTCCTGTGCAGGCGCGGCTTCAGGCTCGTTTTTCGGTTCTGCTGCAGCCGCAGACATCTCCTTGCACTTCTCTTCCAGCTCCTCAATGGTAATTTCCTCCAAAGAGAAATCCAGCGTAGAAGCATCGATGCCGTAGGATGCAAGAATCTCATTTTTCTTCTCCAAAACACCTTCTCCTTTCGCAAAGTTATCTATCTCAGCCTCCTTGGAGGATTGAGAACCTTGTAGTGCTGTGTATTCGTCCAGCTTTTCTTTGATCTGGCTTGCCAGCGTAACAGCGCTAAAATTTGCCACCACATCGCTGCCGACCATCGCCGGTTTGATGCGTGGATCAGTCGTAGACAGAATGCAGCAACCATCAAATGCAAAATTTTTCACGACATAATAGCCGCGGTCATCTACATCTCCCTCCAGTGCCGTAATCTCCATGCTCTGCGCCTTTACACCATCACGCTCAAAAATCTCACAGGAATCATCGAACTTGGTCCACAGCAGACCATCTACGCGCAGATAATCGCGCATCGTTCCCGTTCCGTCATCCCGGTTCACCCACCGGGCATTGCAACTCTCCGGGATCACGCCATAGGCGCTGCCGGAGTATACATATTGAATGCCGTCCTCGTCTATTTTCAGTTCGTGCTCGTGTCCCTTAAAATCAAGGTCGCCCGCCTTGCTTTCCTCAATATATCCAAGAATCGGCGTGTTTTTAATGCTTTCCAGTGCCGTGTCCACCACCTCTTTTGAGAAAGTGGAACCATTCAGGTTATCTCCGGTATGCAGCACATCGATCGTTACGTTAATAAATCTTGTGTCTTTACCGTCAAGCTCCCCTGTTTTCTCAAAGGTGACAGGCAGGCGATTCAATCGGTTTCCCATATCGCTCACCCCACAAATTAAAAGAGCCACCGGCAGAAGAATCCGCCAGTGGTCAATAATAGTTTCGTTTTTGTTTGTTGCTTACATATTCTTGCAGCTCTTTGATCTGGTCGTCTGATAAGGCATATACATATATAATATGTCCGCCACGGTCCTTTTCCTTGCGTAGCAGTGTCGCACCGACCATGCTCAAGTGTACAGCCAGCTCACGGCCGCGGATTTTGACCTCTTTCATTCAGATCACCCCTCGGAATTCGCATTGCTATCATTTTCTTTTGTGACAGCCCCCGCGTCGCTCAGGTCTTTCCCCTGGCTTTCGTTGGTAGGCCGTCCACCCTTATCCGTGGCAGCATTGCTGTCAGAACTCTGCGTGTTAGAACTGGTCAGCGGGATTTCCAGGTCTTTCAGGCCCAGGATCTCGTTCTCCAAATACAACATATTTTCCATATCGCTCGGGCTGTAACCAGCTGTGGCCATAATAGCACTGCGCACCGGTAAACCATACTGACCGTCCTTCACGAACTGGTCATGCATCTCCTGCCGGTTAAAATATGTAACATCCAAAATATTTACTTTAAACTTAATTGCCGTCGAAACACTCTTTAATTTGCGGTTGATCCAGCGCTCAATTTGGCGCATCACCGTAAATACAATCATCTGGTCATTGATAGTTGACCATTTGACCGATGTAGCCGAGTCTTTATCACCGCCGCCAAACAAAATACTGTTGACACCGGCCTGCGTCCACATGGACGCCTCAGCCTTTTCTACATCATCACTGCCACTTACAGCACCGCTCTTTTCAAAATTCCAGCTGGAAACCTTCATGGGTGACATAAACGCACCAATGTTTTCCGGCAGAACATTGCACAGCATATCGTAGAAATCCTTGCACAGGTCGTAATCGATCAGGAATGTGCCATCGTCGCCGGTCGGTATTTCCAAAGCTAGAGCCTTGTAATTGTTGACCTCGCTTGCATTTTTGCTGATAGCGCGGTAATCCTCAATATCTGCCAATGCGCTGAACAGGCTCACAAACGGCGGAATCGGAATATGCGTCTGCTCGTTAATTTTGATACAAACGGTGTTGTCGCTGCTCAATTCCTGCCATTTCAAGTTGGAATCTTTTGCGTATGCATTGTACATCGTCGTGAATTCCGGCGGGAAATTTGGCAGCCGTTCACTGTTCGCATCAAAATAACTAAAGTTAAAGGCAAAATTATACACGCCGTCCTCAATACTGGAAATCTTGCAGTAGTCCGGATCCAGCTGCTGGAATGTATAGCTGTCATTCGTTTCCCACGCATAACCGTAGTACACATCATCGCGGAATGCCACCGTCAGCGCTCGTGTAAACTCGTGCCGGATATTCATTTTCTCCAGCTGATTGATGACTGCATAGTACCCCTTCTTGAACTTGTTCAGGTTCACGCTCTTGGTTCTGTCAATGCCATACGGCACCACAATATAGCTGAACGTGGACATACTCGCAAAATACTGGATCAGTCTGCGGTAATAGTTCGATATATTATAAAGGTACTGGCTCATCTGGCGCAGCTGCGTCTCGTAGTTCGCCGGGTTGCCAAGATAGGTCACAATCTGGGATTTTGTGTACTTACGGTACGTAGGTGCGTAGTCCTTGTTGTTTTCAAGGTCTCGGACTTTGATTTGTGAAATATTTGCATAGCGGAGCTTGTCCATAAACTCCGTCATAGATACATAGTCGCGCTTGCCATCCGGGGTCATCACGGCCACTTTTTTCTGCGTTGAATCAATAGTCAAATGTACCCCTCCTTCTGGCAGGTGCCCTAAAGTTTATTTCAATTTTCTTTGTTTTAGCGTAATTCTTTGCCATGCTGCGCTCAACCTGCATTGCTATGTAGTAGTTGTAGCTAACCGAGCTGTAACGGTCCTTACGTGCGCCGGGCTTCTCATGTACACGGATCAGGTTGTTAGTCGCCTCATAATCAAGATTGACCAACTCGTTGACCATCAGCCCTGTATTGATAAACGGCAGCTGTAAAGCAGTGCGTTCTGTCGGCGTCATCTTGTCATAGCCCTTGAACTGCGCACGCAGCAGCTCCTCGCAATCGTACTCGGAATCAAGGAACCGGATACGTCCCTGCTGAATACCGCTTCGCAGTGCAATCGTCACATCATTGTTGAACTGTGCGCTGCCCATAATAGCCCAAATCACCTTGGGTGCAGTTTTGTCCGGGCATCTATCCTGGAAATCAGCATTATTGCAGCAGTTCAGCGGCGGGAATATCTCTCCACTCTCCGGGTCATAACACTCATGCATCAATAGGTCCATGATCGGGGCACCAAGGCCCTTGGCGTCGATACCAATGTAGTCGCAGTCAAACCATTTAAAATAGCGGCGCAGTTTCAGCACCAGGTCCTGCGTGATGATACCTTCACAGTTTTCCGTATATACCATGTTGCTGGTATATCGTCCACTGCTGCTCGGAGTCATATTGTTCAAGAAAATACTCGTTGCGTCGTTGTCGCTGTGTTTAGAACTCATCAATGCAATATCGACCGTCAAAACACGCTTCTCCCCAGGCTTCTTCTTGGGCGGTTCAATGGATCTGCCTGCCAATATAGTGCCCGGTGCATAAAATGCCTGCTTCAGATTGCGTACTTTATTGATATCTTCAAAGCTGAACAACCCGCCATCGGTCACGCCGATAAACATGGCTTCCATCTCCATACGAAACTTAATGTCACTGAACGAAGATTCGGACATCTCATCCTCAACCTGCTCTAACGACAACATACCCTCTTTTACAGGCATCTGATATGGGAAACGGAAGCAGAAATATTTTTTGTCTGTGGCGTACATATTATAGAAATAGTCCTGGCACAGCTGCCATGACCAGTGAGATTGAAACCAGCTCGAACTCAGGTACATTTCAATCGGTCTCTCAATAAGGTGCTTATATTGCTTTTTCTTCAAATATCCAGGCTGGCGTGCAACAGTAAGAAAACGACGCAGAACCAAGTCGATGACATCTTTGTCGATCATACGGAACTCGTCGCATACAAGCAATGTCGCACGGTAGCCACGCGAGTTTTCACTTGCCGTGGCAACCTGTATATAGCTTCCATTTCTGAACTCTATCTCTGCTTTACTTTGATTGATAACAACAGCTTTTATCTCGCTTCGTAGCAAGCTGGAGTTTGGCATCAACTCTTTTTCTATTTTCTCCAGTACCTGTACGGCCTGCGATCTGGTTTTTGCACACACAACAACCTTCGTCTTGGGGTACAAGATACATTTATAGACGATAAAAACCGCTGTTAAGAAAGTCTTGCCTAGCACATTGTTATCCTACCGGCTTTTTATCCGGCAGTTCTTATGGTTTCCCATAAGGTCAGCATACATTTTCATCCATGCAGGATGTCGGACACTCGTGGGCAGATTATATTCTATCTATAATAGGTTCACTGCCTATGCGTTACAATGCTGTACTTTATTAAAGGTACAGTTATCTCGGTATCAGCATTATCAGCCTTCACCGATTTTGCCCGATGCATTCAAGCGGATCTCTCCGCCTGTGGGCCTAAATTAGAAATATAGATATTGTATTTACGTAATAATTTTGGTGCATTATCATCTGCATACATAAGTTCACATAATCTTCTCATGTCATTTGTTTTAGTAACAACAACACGGTTTTTCATATCGTTTTCCTTATATACACTACTGCTGACACCATAAAGCTCTAGTAATTTCTTTTGACAAAATAGCGCAAATTCGTGATTTGGCGTTGTTATATTGATTTGAACTCTATTTTTACCTTTTGCTGTATAGTTATAAATACATCCATTTCCATCAAAATATCCTCTATAGAAATCAATGAATAAGTCATCGCTAACCACAGGGTACTCATTTTTGTATGTTTTATTTTGAACAACACCATTCGACACTAGGTCCTCTGCCATTGCTCTACTGTACATACGAAGCACAGATGAATGAGTGTCACAATAACTTTGAATGATAAAAACGTGTTCTTTGTCAATATCTTTTATCTGAAAAACACCGCCGAATACATTATTTAAGCGCTCCAGCATATATCTATCGTTACGTTGTAATTCTATACTTATCTCGTAATTTGATCTGTTTTTGTCACAAATTACCCAGCCATCAGCGTAAAGCAATCCAAGCCAATATGCTTTTTCTTTGGTATCAATATCTTTAAAATACCTATTATCAAATACTCTTTTTTTACGCATACCGAGCCTCAATGCCCTAGCCTGTATTTGCTTGGCTCTATAGCCTAACATCTCGCCAATCTCGCTGCTTGTTTTTGTCATATAATTGTCCAGTATGTATAAATCTTCTTCTTTTGTAAACATTGCTGGACGACCAGTAGGCTTAACCTTACTCATACAATATCTCTCCTTATTTTAAAAATAATAAAGAGAGGGCGGGTGTCTATCCCGCAAAATCTCTAATTTTGTTGACCTCGACTTCCAATAAAGCAAAAATTCGTAGCCAAGTTCATCATGTACAAAAGCACAATCTGAAATGGGTGTAGGTTTAAATTCAAATAATCCTTGCAGAATCGGTGCGGGTTTGCTCTGTAAAAAGAGCACCACTTCGCAACAGCGTTCATGATTCGCGTAGCCTTGTCATTTGCAACTTCTTCTGCAGTTCTTTTCTTGGCCATAACGTACCACCTCACTTTGCAGCTTCGGTGGCCTCATCAGGCTCATCATCGTTCATGTAATATTCCGGCTTGTGCGCGGTATACCGCTCCATTTCAGCGTCATATTCATCTTTATAAGGGTTCTTCAGCTTAAACAATTCGCATAAAGTGCCAAGCACCCAAACCCGGAAGTAGTGTCCTATACCGTCCACGTCCTTCCACGCCGGGTCAGGCTCGGGGATCGGATCGTTCCTCTCCCATTTTTCAATCAGCGTGCCAAATGTGTTTGCCTCGGCCAGCGCATTGTCATTTGTCTGGTTTGGCTTGATGTTGGCCGACCCCAACAAACTTTGCAGGTTGTCATTGGCGGTCTTAACATCTTTTACATCACCGCTCTTAGCCGCACGCTCACAGGTAAGCTCCGCAATGCAAATATTCTTAAACAGAATTTCCTGCGCCTTGGTCTTGCATTCATATCGCGTTGTCCAGTCTTTGTACTCTCTATCCAGGAACAGATACTCCTGATCCTTCATGGACGCGCCCCAAAAATCAAGCATACGCTGACTGACACGCCCCTTGGCATCTGCGGCTTGGGAGTTATCATCAACCTCATTGATAATGCGGCCATTAACTTCTTCCAGGTAATCGTCAAAGGTTTTGTTGCGGTACTGTACAATGTTCAACTGCTTGACCCACGCCGCCATGCGGGTAAGATTCGCCGCACGATTTGCCGTAGATCTGAAAATTTTGTCGTTATAATACATATCAAACCGCATACAAACGCGCTTTGCAGCATCCTCTTCATTGCCAAGCGTCTTGCAATAATGGTCGTACAACTTGTCAACACAACTCTTGCAACTCGGCATAAAGTGGTTATTCCCTGCCCACAGCTGACTTTGACTCGGATAAAAGTTATCCTTTTGGCGTGTAAATTTCTTATGACACGTCACACAGAAAAACACTTCCGGCTGGTCCTCCTCCGCCATAATGCGCTGGATTCGCGCCTGTGCCTCTGCGTGCTCTCGTAAAATCGTCGCTTTGTTTTTAGCGCCTTTGGGTCGTCCCATTACGGATCACCCACCTTGTTTTCTGTCGGGTTACCGTCCTCGTCAAAATCAGCAAACTGATTACGACCGCCGTTACTCCAATAGCTCACAATCGCCAGCAGTTTCGGTGTCCGCTTAAACACACAAAACGGTGCGCCGGTAATATCGTTTACCTCGCGCTTCTCGTAGCTAAGTCCATACGCCTTCAAAAAGTTTGTTAGGCGGCTGGAATAGCTGCAAAAAAACTCTGGCTGCTTCTTAACATTTTCCTCCAAAAACTCACTTCCCTTCCCTTAAAAAATGCCTGGTATTAGTCCAGCTTTACATCATAGGCGCAGTCCAGTCCCAGGTCATTGACGACCAAAACTGTCTGCTCCGGTTTATTCTTCAATCGCTTATCCATACAATAATTGTCTGGGCCATCCACGCAGCCGCTCTCGTAGACCTTCGTGTCGTACACAGTGGTCAGGCCATTGGTATGTCGGTGCCCCATCAAAACAATATCGGGCTTTACACCCGTCATCATCGTGATATTATTGACTACTCCTGTGGGAGTATCCTTATCGCCATGCACAGCAAATACATCCAGCGTGCGCACTGCAAATCGAACCATGGAGCCATCATAATCTACATCACATATGTGTACGTTGTTAATCTGCGCACATTTCGCCTGTACGTAGTAGCTCACAAGCCGGTCAAGATACTCACCATGCTGGTTATCCTCTTTGTTCGGGAATACACGGCTGTGGTTGCCAGGTACGCTGTATACCTCAACATCCAAAAACAACTTTGCCATCTCTGCCACAAACCAACTCACAGCCTCGCTGGCAGAAATCACCTGGTCGATCACGTTTTCGTTGTTCTCCAGACGGCTGTTCACATGAATCGCGCCATTGACCATATCACCGCCCAGCACTACATAGCACTTTTTGGCGTTATGCCGCCGCCAGATCTCTGTAACCTTGCCTGCATACTTTCGCAGGCGGTACATCATGATCTGCTGGTTGTACTGGTTGCAGTAGTTGGAAATATGGATCCCGGCGTGCAAATCCGTCAAATGAACGATCAGGTCACAATCACCCTGTCCGACACACTGCAACACATCCAAGTGCTCATATTCATCAGGGTCGTAGGCGTCAACCCGCCGCGCAATCAGCTCACGCATACTCTCGGCACGCGCCTGCGCACGCAGCAAACGGCTGACTTCATTGCGTTCATCGCGCATCTTGACCTTGGCTTTTTCCAACTCCCGTCGTTCTGACTGGAGTTCGTCAATCATGGCTTGTGTATCGCCGTTCTCAATATCGCTCACCTGCTGCAGATCCTGATATGCCTTCCACGTCTTGCGGTAAGCGCATTCGCCCTTGTCCCAGCCAAGGGTCTTGTTGATCACTTCGGCTACGTCCGTCCATGTGCCAATTTCATCTTTGTTGCGGCAAACACGGTACACGTACTGCGCATCCGTCTCACCGCTCAATTTCGGCCAATCGTTCATGCAACCACCTCATCACCCAAAGTACGGGCGGTACGGCGGCGCTCATCACGCTCCATCTCCTCCAGCGCCTGCTGCGCGTCAACATTATTAACAAGCGCCTTCAGCACATCACGGGTCTCGTCAACCATCGTCTTATGCACGGTCGTAACCATGTGCGCACGGGGAAACATCTTGCGGATCATCTTGGCCTCAGCCTTAGTAACAGTAATCATAAAAAACATCGCTCCTTAACAAAAATTCCAGGGCAAAAAAAATAAAAGCCCGCCCAAGGCATAACCTTGAACGGGCACAATTCACCCTAACTCATGTATATAGAGTTTTCACCGCGAAGCGTTACATCGTTATTTATTTCTGTTTCTATATCTTTTTACACGTTCTCGTGTCTGTTCCTTTTTTATCTCTTTCGCACATTTCTTGCAATACAACGTCGTTGAACTATTCAAGTGATATTCGGTCCCACATTTTTTGCAGAAATGGATGTCCTGCAACCCCACATTGCAAAACACATCCCAAATGTCTAACCGATTTGTGCGCGGCGTTACAACATATTCATAAATAACATTTTTATTTTTCAGCTCATAATTATAATATGTATAATAACATCCAATCTTATCCGGGCCAGGCTCACTTTTCGTCCTCAATAACAAATCATACGTATCACATAGTTTCTGTATACCGTTCGGCTCGTGGTATGTTTCATACCATTTACCTGTATCAACACGCACTTTCCAAATTTTTCTCTTAAACCCTTCAAAACATCCACAAAATTGTTGTAATTTATATTTTGTTGTAAGATCAAGCGTTTCAACCTGCTTTATGCGGCACATCAAAATCACACCAAAAAGAACCAGCGTTTCTTTCTGTGTCAATGGATATTTCCGTACAGCGTCTTTTATATACTCGACATCTTGCTCATAAATTTTTATTTTATCAATCTGTAAAAGTTCACATCGTTCTTTACTTAACTGCTCAAAACTTTTTATTAAATCATATCTGTCGTATTCTAACTCTTCGTGATTATCCATTTTTGCTAAATATGTATCAGCGCAAACATCCGGTGGCATCCCACTTTGTCCAAGCAGCCGCCTCAACGTTCGGTTACCAACATTATAATCTTCATAGTGGTCAAGCAACATCTTTTCGTTGCAGTAGAAGTCATAATACATCAGCATCACCTCCAGCAACCAGTTCCGCGTCGATATATTCAACAGGGATATCATTTGCGACCGGAGCCAAAGTGTACCGTTTACCCAGGTATTCATACTCTCCATCGTCGCATTCCTGCGGCAGGCAGATATTTATCTGTTTGATGTTCTCAACAATCCCCTCACCAGCCATCTGCCACATAAACTTTTTGTTCCGGCTCTTATACTTACCATAACACAGCTCTACACAGATGTTTGCAAGCTCGCGCTGGTCTGGTACAAGATTTTGACAACGGCTACGGAAAACACTGTAATGATATTGCCAATTTACATCATACTCTTTTGCTGCTTCCCTGCTAATGCCAAGCCTCTGCAATTCCTTTTTGTATTTATTGTAATTTGTACATTTTCTGTTGATAGAAGCTAAATCTCTGCATAATTTATTGAATTCGTGGAAAATTGGCTCTATGGCGTCAAAGTGCTCCTTGGTGTAGCCAATATCCTTATCAAACATAATCGACCAATCAAACTTTTTCGTCCGACGTTTTCGGATTGTATTTTCCCAATGTTCAATATGCCAGCATAACTGATTCATATTAGAATGAGCACAGCTTAACTTTTTCATACGTTTGTAGTACGGGCTTGCATACTTCATAAAATACGGAAGCGGGCGACCATACTTCGCAATGTTACGGGGCACAGGATAAAGAACTCCCGTTTTTGCAAAATCTATCGATTTACCGTTAATTATTGAAAGCAGGTCTATGTAACTATCATACCTTAATCGCTGTTCTCGTGTCTTTGCCACCTTATTATGGTAAGCTGTTGTGTAATTACTGATTTCACCAATAGAACTTCTCAAACTGCGTATAATAGAATTTGTTCTGTTCTGAACAGTATATTCTTCTTTTAACGCAGTTACTTTATCTTCTATATCTATAACAGCCGGTGCGTTCCTATCAACGCCTTCCATCACGCTTTTATCCTTTATTACCATAACCAGGTCGCCATCGTGATCAGCCCCATTTAATCGCTGCGGCGTTATACTTTTGCAATTTACAATCGCCGTATTGACTAAATGCCCACAATATTTTTCCAAAAGCTCATTCGTCGTAGCTTTCAAAATCACATGTTCACTCTTACAAATATGCGGGTTTCGCTCTAGCAGCCGTTCACCAAGCATTGTTCCAGTTCTGTCAAAACAGAAGAATTCGTCGGCCTCTAAAGCACCTTTCAGCGGTAACCCACCGATATGTTCCATCAGCATGATTAAATCAGGCACTAAAAATTTGAACGTGCTATGCAAAAACAATTTTCCGCATTTCATGTCATCGCGGTATTTTCCAAGCAAATTTACTATATAATTCCGCACACCATCCTCGTTCATCATCTCTGGATTTTTAAGAATAGCTGCACAGTAATCGTTCAACGCCTTATGCTTATCAGCATACATGCCAAGGAAACAATATGTGTATATCTGGTCCCCATCTGTGATTTTTTCAAACCAGTCGATACTATCATCTGCAAGATGCTTAAACTTTTCTTCGTATGGTAAATCCAAATCCTGCAAAATCTGGTAGTTTGCCCGCGTCATAAGCGGCTCCGTATCAGCATCGAAGTTCCACTTGGCAATACCAAAACAATGGTTGTATTTCCTGAACTGATACCAATACTCCTCCCAGTCCGCAATCGTGCCGGTTTTGTTAAAGTACGAGTACCCCTTGTACTGTCCCTCTGTTAAAATCATAAGTGGCTCTGCACCGGGGCTTACATCATGCTGCACTCCCCAAATGTCTGTAATGAACCGTACACCACGTTCTGCAAAGAAAGTCTCGTAATCAACACTATGTACCAGCCCTTTTATGTAAGGTGCTCTTATGATCGCGCTTGTAATTGGCGTGTCGCTGCCAATCCTACGGCGGACTTCCTCCATAATCTTTGGGTGGGCAATACCGCAGCCATCAAACGCATTGATGGTAATGTCTCTGACCCCCTCGGTAATATCCTTCTGCGTCCAGTCGCGCTCGACACCGGTGTTCTTATCCTTGAACTTGATTTTTTTGTCATACACATACTTGATGTGTTGGTTCTTGATGGTCAAAAAACAATCAGGGACAACGACAATATTCGGCACCCAGCCCTCAATACAGTGGCAGCTGGAGAAGCACAACCCTCTATACCCCATGTACTTACTGATCACAACTTTTTCAAACGTAATCCCCATCGTAATACGCTTGTCCAGCTCTTTCGCGATCCGCTTGTCCACAAAGCTCAAAATGCCTTGTCGTACCATGCTGGCGCTGCGCTCACTTACCACAAATTCCTGCTTGCCAACCTTGAACCCATGGTGGATCAGCCGCGTCATCTCTTTCTTTTTGTTCTGCCCGCCCACGCAGTTTACAAACACCACAAAGCGGTTGAACTTATCTGTCTCATATGTAATCAGCCGTACCTGGCGGAACAGCATATTGTCTCCCTGCTTTACCTGAAAACGCTTTTCTTCGTCCGGGTCAAGCTGGATATTAAAGTTGTTGCTTATAATAAAGGAAAGCGGAAATTTCCGTACTACATACAACGGGGGTGCAAACATTACTTGTCCCCCTTTCCATTGTCGTTCTCGTCCGGGTCTACCTGCTCCAGCTTCAGCGCTCCATTGTCAAAGCACCAGCGGTACACAACAGCCCACGCAAGACCTGTTACCAACGGCACGCCAACAAACAACGCCAGCGCAAACAGCCAATTCACCCCCAATCCCACTACAGCGACCGCTGCAATCGCACATATAACCCACACGATCTTCTTGAACATGTCCCACGCATCCAGTGCGGCCTGCATCAAAATCAATTTCGTCTCTGCACGCTTAATATCCAAACAGCGTACCTCCTTCGTTTTATACATTTTGTAATAGCAATGGTTTATACGATGCTTATACACGCATATAGCATCACCTGCCTTTCCTGCCCGCCGCAGCGGTCCTGTTTATATCGTCGCCCCATTGGGCGTTAGTTCGTTAAAAAATATCTTCGTCTTCATCATTTTTGTCATCAGCAATGCTCTGACTATTTTGTTCTGTAGCTTCGTCAATATCAGCGATTGTAATATTTGCTGTAGCAGTGCTCAATTCTTCTGGCTTATCTTTCTTTAAAACACGGTATCCAGGTTTATACCAAGTACATCCACTTAATCCCTTTTTGTCTCTAACACGCACTTCTATCAACATTGTAATATGCGTCAAGTTTACATTGCCTGCCAAAAATGGAAATACAACGATTGTATCACTGCGCTTTCCAAAGCCATCAATACCAACCATTTGTGCTCCATAAGTCACAAACAGTAAATCGTTATCTTGCATATCAGACATAAATCTGCTAAATGTTCTCTGCGACATTCCAAGCCAGTTTAACACACTGTCTAATCTTCCAACCCACGCCGGATATTTTTTATCATAAGTACGCTGCCAAATATTCATATAAAATCTAAAGCAACAATAGATTCTCCATGCCGTGTCCTTTTTAGCGTTTGAAGAATCGTATTTAGAAATAACATCCGCAACATAAAAATACTCATCAACGGGGAGAAGAAAATACTTATCTTTATCAGTATTGATACCTTTAATGCAATAACTGAATGGCGCTTTGTGATCTTCTTTATCGAGGCCGATTGTTTTTATGTACCCCAGATCCTCCAAAGCCTCTATCGCATCATATAGTCCCTTATAGTGTGTGCCACGAAATCGTGTGTTTTCATAGACGCCTGAAAGTACAGCAAGCTGTTTTACTGTAAGACTTTCCCAAAAGCTCTCATTCTCTATGTGGTTTGCTTTTAAATACAGAGTTAAATAAATAGGAAGGATGTTTTTGTGTTCTCTATCATAAATAAGTTTCTGAGGGACTATGATGTCTACATTGTGAAATAATTTTGTGTTGATGTACAAAACTTACATCTCCTTTATTTTTGTCTAAGTTTAGACATTGTGTTCAGTTTTTCTTTTAACAGACGTTTTACTGCAAAATATGGCGTCGATTTCTTGCTAACCCCGAATTCTGCCTTTTATAGCTGGATTTACTACAAAATATGGCGTCTGTATAATGGTGTGATTTTCTGCAGAAAACGGCGCAGTAGAACAGCATTTTTCACGCCTTTTTTTAGCATGCGCTCATAACGTGCCTAAAAGTGCTTGTTTTTACAAGACGGTACGGTATCGTTACGGCTGTTTTTGCGTACAATTTGGCACAATATATAAATAGTATGTATAGTTAATAGTAAGAAGGGCCAAGTTTTTTCGAGGAAGTGTCCTCTCAAAAACTCGTCCCTCGCATGGTTACTTGGCCCGGGCTTGTGAATGGACTGGTTTTCTTGTTTGGCATGGTTGTGGGTGTTGTCTTACTTGCTTGTTTGCGCTGGTAAACCTAACCTTGTTATAGGTCGTCCTTGCTTGCATCTGCCCCTTTCCCTCATGTTCGGTCCTGCGCATCGTTCTCTCTGGTCACGATGCTTGTCCCGGCGTCGTCCTTGTGCTTTATAAATTGTGGCACAAGCACTCCGCACACAGGTGATCTTGTCAGAGCTGGAATGTTGGGCTTGTTCCCGCCTTTGCATGGATTGTTGCAGTGCCCTTAATACACAATGACTACATCGGTCATACCACCCAACTGTACCCAATCTGGTACTACTTCAGCCCTTGATACAGCCACTCTGCGGCGTTCTTATAGAACCATCCACAAAGTTATCGTCCCATCCACAAATAGGCTCTGGCTGTACTCCTCGCCGTCCAGTACGACATACTTTTTCCCGTCAATATCCTTGTGCGACCCAAGGCACGGCACAACACGCTTATCCAGGCCATCAATAGTCGGGGCTGACACGATCACATTGTCACCGTGTAATCCACAAACCTCGGTCTCTGTAAGCTCGTGCAGCTGGAATGACATACATGGGATAGCGTTGATTGCATCAACCATGTATTCCCAGTCGTTGTGCTCCTGTACCTGTGCCGGGTCGTCCTCGCACCACACCATAGGCTCCTCTCCCAGCGCCTCCAGCGCGTCTCTACGGCGAATAATTTCATCATTTGACATAGTTATCACATCTCCTCAAAAAGACTCACAGGCGGCTCTATGGGCGTACTGTGACGTCTGAGCATATCGGCATCAAAACAAAAATCTAACAGTTCATCATATGTATCACAAGGCCAACACCCACGGTGTGCTAGTTTGTGCTTCTTCATACGGTCGCTCAAAACTTGCCCTTGTTCAGTTTTTCCAAAACTGACTATATGTTCCGCCTCGTTCCGGCCCAACCCAGCTGCCATAATCAACTTGATAAATCTCTTGCGTGTCATCATTATCCTCTCTTTAAAAATCGTCTCTAATGCCCTCTCCGGGCTTGTCACTTGGGTACAACTTTCGGAGAAGCATCATGTTATCATACGCTTTTACATATGTTCTATATGGCCAGCAACCACGATGCGACACAATGTTCTTCCAGAACCGCTCATCAAACGTCTTACTCGACTTGTTTGGTTTGCATTCGTCAATCCCAAGCCCGGCAGTATTTTCAGCATTGTTGCGGCTCCAACCGTTTGCCATCAATAGTTTGATATATCTCTTCCGCGTCATTGTTATCTCTCCTTATTACAGTTTGTATATTTTCTGCTGCTCCTTCTGCCACGCCTTGGCCTCGGCAATTTCTTTGTCAAGAATGGCTTCTGTCTCAGCCTCTTCCAAAAAGAACGGGTCACGGTCCAGCGGGATACTCTGCAGCAACTGCCAGAATCGGTAGTCCGGTTTTAACTCCCACAGCTCCGCCAGCTTGCTCAAAAACGGCCAGATTCTCTTAGGATCACGCATTGTTGTCCTCCTCTAGCTCATATGCATCGGTAATATCTAAATCATCGTCACCAGCACACGACGGGTCATCCAAGTATCTATCCACTGCTTCTTCCTCGCTATCTGCTTCTACATCAGCATAGCCGCGATACCAAATTCGATAAAATTTCATCAGTCTGTCTCCCTTAAAAGTCGCAGAATTCACAGCCGGATTCTTCGTTGCAGTATGCTGTTTTAACGGTTTCAAGAGAAAATACATTCCATTTCATCAGACCGGCCTCCACTTCTTTTCCCACTGGTCGTATTCGGCAACTTCACGCTTTACGGTTTTGCCGTCTTTCTTATATACAGTGATACGATGTGCATAGTTCACCGTGTGCTTTTGTAGCTGTTGTAGAGCTTCTTCCTCTGAACTTGTTTTTGCAACTCCGCGATAGGAACCACCAGAGCCTAAGATTTCGGGTTCATACCAACCCGTTTCATAGTATACAGTCTGCTTGCCTGCTTCATCCAGAGCGACTTTTCCCTGCTCACCATAGTCACCCGTATAGTTGCTCCGGATGATATGAGCGGCACGGTCATTTCCCTGTTCTTCATAGGCTTTGGCGATGAATTCGACATAGGTTCTGAATTTTTCCTCATCGCCTTCACGGTGCGCCGCGATGAGTTTTCCAAGTGTTACAGCGTTTATTTCGTTCATAAATTAGGGCAAGGAGACCTGCGACTTTAATCGTGGACAGAATTGCCCATTCACATCCTTTCGATTAAATAGTTTGTTGCAGACTCTAATAGCTGCAATCCAGCGACTTTAGTCGTGGGGTATTGACAAGAGTCCGGACTTCCAATTTTTTACGGGTTACCCCGTTACTCAGTATGGATTTCTGCTTCATAGAGCGAGCTTCTTATATTCAGCTTTTGTCATCTTCACACACATCCAGCCATCCATCGATCTCGCTGCGCAGGTTCTTCATGCAGGCCACGACCGCCTCATGTACGCGGGCACAGCTGGCGTATTGCAGTCCGGCATCAATGGCATCCTCACCGGTCAACTCAAGTGATTCAATCATGGCCGTTGCAAGGTAGTCATAAAAATCAACACAGGCAAGACAATTCTTGTCATAGGCTTCATCGGCGATTGGTTTGCTCCCCGGCAGAAACGCCGACGCCATGTCCATGAAGGAATTTACAAATTCATATGTGCGGAGCCGCCGCTCTGTAGGAATCATCATAAAGTATGGTCGGATATCGATTCTATCGTTCATAATAATCTCCTTACTGTTTACTATTAGCGACAAAGTGCCGCAGTTTGTTTATGATAGTGGACATTAAGGCGCTTCTGGTTATTCGCCAACAAAAATGTACTGATTAACATAATCCCGGTTTTCACCTTTCAAGATTGGCATTTCAGTATCAAGTACCCACTGTCCATCCTTGTTGATGCAGGCTGTACCACGTTTGCATGTGGTAGGATAATTATTCCAGTTGACGTCGAATTGCTCCATAAGCATGTCCTGAATGTCGTTGCACTTCTTCCCCTCCAGCTGCTTGTGTGAGAAATATGCTTGCCCCACCATCTGGATGGAATTGCGTGTCGCATCAAGCTGACGCCAGTAGATAAGGTTACAAACTTCTTCCTTTGGGATATTGAAGCAGCGGGCGTCGAACATAGCACCGTTTACCATAGATTTGTTGTATGCCACTATATATTGCATGGCAAGTTTTTCGTTGTCAGAAAGCTCGCGATTTGTTCCACCATCATACCAATCTTTGATATTTTCACTTCCATAGGTATCAACATTTGCCTCAAAAAACTTATTGAATGCCATGGTCGCCATGCTGGCGGATACGCTGCACAGTTTCTGAACTTCATAATCGAACCAGGCATCCGTAGTGAGTGTCTGGTAATCAATCAGGATCAATGTGATTTCGTCGGACTGTGTGTAACCAAACACGCATCCTTGGATATTCTTGCACAGGTACGTCATGGTTTCCTGCATAGATTTCATCAGGATCATATCAAAAGGCTTCTGAAAGCCACGAGTAAAGGTGTGGAAATTTTTGCCGTCAATTCTAAGTGCAACCGGTGTTCGGCGCATTAACTTTGTTTTAGGAACTGCCTCGTAATACTCTTTCATACGGGTGCCAATGGAATCATTAAAGCTCATAATAATCTCCCCTCCACTTTTTTCGTCAGCACCAAGATTGCGCATTTGCCATAATAGTCGTTGTACCAAGTGCAATTCGGGCTACATTCCCGTTGTTTCATTGTTGGTGCGTCATACTTTAGCGGGCAAACATTACCTTCTAAATCTTTGTTAAAATCAAACATTTGTTTTCTCTGGCTCCTTCCCTACTCTGGCGCAGAAATCGAGATAATCATCGATTGCATCCCGCGCCACTTCGTCAATATTTATAAACTTCTTCGTATGAAAGTTCACAAGGTCGCTGATGTCGTCAATTTTTCCGTACCAGATGCGGTCATTAAGATCATATTTGACAGTGCAACCGTATCCTTTATAGATGTAAAAATATTGGCTATGCCAATCCCATAGGTCGTTGTAGCTTGTAAAGATTTCTCTGTCGGTCATGTATCTGTGTGTGGAGAACACTTCGCCACAAATTTCGTATGTAATAATCTTGTTAAAGTCATTGCGCTTATAACCAATGCTCATCATGAGCTTCTTGTATCGTTTACGGGTCATATACGTCACTCCTTGGTTGGCGGCGCTGGCAGTTCTGTCCATGCGAGGACTTTTGCGCTAGTTCCATGTGTAGGTTCACCGCTCCATTGGCCATTGAAAAAATATCCACGATCCATTGTGCGGTACATGCAGTTGTAGTTACCATAACGGAAGTATTCGTAGTAGCACAGGTATTCGCCGTTTTCTGTTGGCGGGTCATTCTGTGCATCGTGCCAGACAGTTACCTCAGACGCTTCGATAGCGTCCAGCTTTTCTAACGTATCGTGGATCACCTTTACGGCGTTCTGGTAACAGTCGTATTCGTGGCAGTGCCTCTTATCAAACACCAATCTGCAATCGCTGCAAAAGCCGTATTTTATGGCGATGTTAAAGGCTCGTTCGTAGGTTTTGTTAGTCATTGTGTGCCTCCTTTGGCGGTTCAGGGAGCGGCATCCAGTGGGTGACGGATTCAAGCGTGTTCATAATAACTTATCCAGTATCCGGTTTCTCTTTCAAATTCTCTATTGCAAGCCTTGCATTTGTACTTTATCCGTGTCGGATCGTCCAAAACACCAAACACTACATCGTAAAGACACATCCTTCCGCAAGACGGACATTCCTGTACGGCATAAAATTCTGGGTGTTTTTGATGAAATCTGGTCATTGCATCGTTTGCAAGTTGGGATGCTTTTTCTATTTTCCCGTTCACATCATCTAGGACATTAGTTTCGCTGTTTTCTTTGGTTAATGCCTGTGTAACAGCGTCTTCGATGACTGACTCTTTCTGCTTGTCGATTTCAGACAGAATTGAACGAAGAATCTGAAGTTCTCGTTCCGCTGCACTGTCTCGATATGTTACTCGATTCATATTCAAGGCTTCGCCTCCGGGAGTTCTTTCTTTTCCTTTCTTCGCTCGTAGTTCCGGCAATATTCCGGCGATTTATTAAAACTTCCGTCTAAAAATCCGCATTTGTATTTTCTCGGTTCTATGTCTCCACCCTTGTGTATAAGGTGCCCACAAGTATCGCATAGTGTCTCTTTCTCCGGATCTTGCGGTTTCTTCCGTGCGATAGCTTTCGTCACGCGAAAAGCAACATACACCGCGCAGGTCAGCAGAATAACAATTTCGAGGATTGCAACGATTTCAGTCATCTGCGCTCACCATCCTCGTAGTCAATCATTCGCGACCCGCAGCCTGGGCAAAAGATTCCATCCCATATCGCAAATTTATCATAGATGTGGTTGCATTTTGAGCATTCAATTCCTGCATCTTTATATCTGGTACATTCTCCGTGTTCAACTTCAAACAGGTCGCATTTTATCCAGTGTGCCGGAGGTCGCAGGCTTTTTGGGTCGATGGTAGGGCAGTCATCCGCAACACCTTTTACCGCTTTGCACAGTTCCTGCATTTTGTAGCAACGGTTGATCTGCCGCCCCTCCGCCGCGCCCATCGCCTTGTTCCACTCACCGTAAGCGTGTTCGGCAACTTCTACAATTTTGTCTGCATCAATCAGTCTCATGGTTATCCCTCACTTTCTCAAAATAGAATTTGATCGCTTTCGGATTTTCCAGCACATTGCCGTAAGCGATGCCGATCTTGTAAATGTAGTTTTCTTGCAGTTTTTGCGGAATCTCTGCAATGTATCGTCTGAATGTTTCAAGGTCGTGGGCACGCTTGTAGTGATTACACATGCGGCAGGACGGCATAAGGTTTTCAATGTCGTCCGTGCCGGAATCCTCTGGGTTCCACGCCCTCTGCGGCTTGAAGTGGTCTACCTGCATATCATTGTAGGCAATGTGACGGCCACAGTAAGCGCAATGACCGTCAAATTTCTTGTACACCGCAACGCGGGTCTTTTTACTGATTGCCATTTATTCATCCTCGCTGTACTTATAGTCGTAAAAAGTTCCGTCAGGTTCAACGAAAAATTCTTCTGCTTCCCATCGTGCATCACATGTTTTATAATTTTCGCAAGAAGCAAGGCTCACGTCCATGGGACCATCATCACCGCGCTTATACCGTTTGCCAATTTTGCCATCCTTGCGCATTGTATAATCCAGTGAGTACTGATACAGATTGCTTACAACAATGCGTCCGCCGCAGAGCGGGCAGCATTTTATAACTGTTCCAAGGTTCATTCTATGCCCTCCGTATCCGCCGGGGATTGTGTAGCAGGCTCTTTCTGCTGCCAGTAACAGCAGCCGTCATCGCTGTCCGTGAAGTCGGCACAATAGGGGTTTGCGCCGCAAAAGCATACGCCGCTATCGCTTATCCAGTGTGCTGTAGGCCGTACCGCGTCCGTTGCATATAGTTCTGCGCCAAACGTGTGGCGTGGCATTTCCTCTACAGTAAGTTGGTGCATCAGTTCGCCGGTAACAGGGTCAATGAAGTTGTTGTTTTCGTCCAGCTGAATTGGCTGGCTTGCGCCGGTTGGCGTGTATGTGCTCATTGGTATGCCTCTCTTTCCATTTTCAACGCTTCTTCGCGCAATTCACCAAACCCGTATTCATCACCCCATCTCATGCGGGAAACAATCGTGTCGCAAGTCTTGCACAAATAATAAGACATAGCAGTTCCGCCATCTGCGTAGGCCACCGATGCCATTCTTGCAGGTGATAAAATGTTTCTACCACAGCCAAAACAGATGTGCGGTTTTCTGGTCATGACATATTTATATCTTAAAATGGCGCTCATTCTGACACCCCTCTAGTTGCTCGTCCTCAGATTTTTTAGCATATCATTGGTTAAGTACAAGGCCGCACCGGTATATCTGTCATAGTATGTGCCATCCTCGTAGATTCTGCGCTCGTAGTAGTATTCTATATAACTATGGTCTTTTTCTGATTTTCGCATCGTTACACAATCCATACGGTTTTCCTCATCGAGGATGTTGTCTCCGTCCTGAACGCCGTAACATATATAATTTTGGTGGTCATATACACCACCGTAACCGTTTGTAAGCATTTCAGTAGTGACATAGGCATATACGATTTCTTGCTGGACAGAAATAGTTTTTGTTTCTATGACAGGGTTTTCTTTGAATGGGAACATCAGGACAAGCAGAACGAACAGAGCGGCTATACAAAATGTTGCCAATAGTGCTTTCTTCATTCTGCCGCCTCCTCTACATACGCCATGTTCTGGCGCAGATTGAGGGATGCGGGATTGAGAATGCAAGCCGGGGCGACAGCATAGCTGTAGTACGCGCCGTTGATGTTCGACTGACCATCCTCGTACACATAGCGAACAAGACGCGCGACGCCCGTGCCGGAATCCTTGTCGCCGCAAGACCAAGGTGTAGCAGTCCAAATCCAGCTGTCGTAGTGCGGGATGTAGTCACGGTACTCGCGGTACTCTTTACAAGTCAGGATGAAAACGGTGTCTTTCACTGTTCCATAGGCGCGGTCGCCGTTGTCTGCAACAAGGTCAACGGTATGTGCCAGTAGACATTTTTCACCAAAAACAGCGTTCGCCATAACAGATAGAATCCCCCGCACATTACTGGTGCGGTAGTTATTCCAGTTGCCTTTTTCATCGGCAAATTTATCACTTGGGCAGAATTTTATATCTTTTGCCCACGGTTGAGCCATAATGGCTAGCACGCCGCCGTCAGGGTTGTTCGGGTCAAGGCAGACCCACTCAAAATTTTTGAACATAAAGTGTTCGCCGGGGCGTAGGGCTGTGATGTTAGTCATTTTCGGTTACCTCAGTGAGCCAGTAGTCTTTGCAACACTCTTCGCATTTATTGTATTTGTGGCAATACTTTTCTTTTTGCGAGAAGGCGCCTGGACAAAAAGCAAGAATTCCGTCGTCGTTAATTTTCGCATCCGGGAACATCTTCAAAAATTCGCTTTGGCGAGTCTTAATGGTGTGGTCTTTCGCCCATTGCTCTACTTTTTGAACCATATCTTGAACACTTTCTAATGTGTAGTATCTCGCTACATCTTTGAGATTTGCGTCGCAAGCATATCCATTCAATGGGCAACTAGAGCAATCTTCTTCGGCCCTACAAAGTCTATCAACCGTTTTTAAAAATTCAATAGCGTCCATTAGGACCTACCTCCCCTAACCAATAATCTCTGCGGCAAACGTCGCAGTTTCTCTTATACTGCTCACAACGCTCTGTACCAGAACTGTATAATGGAAAATTTGGGCATGTGTCGATAATGCCATCTTTGTCGAGTTTGACATTTTGGAATTTTGCAAGCAAAGTATCTTGACGTGTTTTCTTGTGTTGAATTGAATGATCCTTGGCCCATTGCTCAATAAAGGATACGATGTCTTCCGATGACGTCGATAAAAGGAATGTTTTATCAAGTGGACAGGTTCCATTTCTCTTGAAATCGCAGTTGTCGCAGAAGCAATCTGTAGAGCATATGCGACGCAGAGTGTCTATGTATTGTTTAGCGTCCATAGTCTTCCTCCCAATACTTATCCCAGTATGCTGGCCCATGTGGCTCTTCTGACCAGTATTCATGCTTGCATGTGGCGCAGTCGTTGTTGAAAATCTTACGAGAGCACAATTCGTTATCGTAATAATTATCTTCACCGTAGTCCTCTGGACAGAGATCCGGATCACCATCGGCGTTAATGGGTGAATTTGGAAGGGAGCGCAGTAGACGGTCTTTGCGGGTCTCTTTGGCTGGATGGTCTTTGTTGTATTGTTCAACAGTTTTTATTGTGTCAAGGAGCAAAGCATCGGAACATTCGTAAAAGTCATTATTACAAAAATCGTGTATTGGGCAGCAGGTGCATTGGCCGCGTTTGTCGCACATGCGCTTGGCAGTTTTTAAGAATTGTAGCGCATCCATCAATCACGTTCCTCCTCTGTATAATACTTTCTTTCCTCTTCAAGTTCATCCTGTGTGGTAATATACTCGCAGTATCCAGGAAAGATCTGGTCATCCCTGTAATACCTGCAATCGAATAAGGCATAAAACGGGCAATCCCAGCAGCCAATGGGACGCTCGTCTAATATAATTCGTGCCATCAGTATGTCTCCTTTATCAATCTGTTGGCTATCTCGTTGATGTTATCGGTAGATGTCTTGATTTTGTCATAGGCATCGGTCTTTTGCTTTTCTATGGCGGCAAGGTCTCTGGCTAGGTCATCGCGCATCATGGCGTACAGCTTTGACTGCTCTTCATATTTTTTGACCCGCTTGGCCCTTTCGCGTGCTAAGTCCTTTTCTGTTATATGCTCATCGATCAGGCTTAGCGCCCGTACAAAGTCCAGAAAGTTTAGAGAGAACTTCTTACCGCGATATTTAAAACTGTAAAATGTAAAACATTCATTATCAATGAACTGAAAATTCTCAGGGTGCAGCTTGTACATCTTTTTAAACGTACTGTATGGAATACGCGGAGTGTTGTCTAAATCTCTGTCTATCTGTTTGTGACAGGCAAGCAGCTCTACGAGCGGGAAGCTGTCGTAGTAATCTATGAAGATGCAAATAGTTAAGAAACAAATAACAATGCATACGATAAACGCAAAACAAAGCATCCCATAGTCTTCTTTTCCCTCGTTCGCAAAGAGTTCCGCAGCTGCACGGTATTCGGTACACATATAAGCAATAGAGCTTACATTAGTAAAAATGAGCGAAGCCGCAGACAGTATTGATGGCATTAGAAGTCCGGGCAGCTTATAAAACTCATGTGTCCCATCTGATGTTTGCATAAATACTATGGCTGCAATAGTAAATATAAAGATATTGGTCAGTATGATTGTCACTTCTTTAGCCTCGCTTTCCAGTCTGCGCATGTGCAGTCACCGTCAACAAAATCCGCACGGTATGGGCTGTCGGCACCGCAGCACGCTCCAGTGAACGGTTCCCAGTGTTTGCAGGTGGAACAGATACGGTGCTCGGTGTGCCTGTCAAGAAAGTTAAGGTAGTCATGAACAAGACCGTAGAACAAGCTCGGTTCGTTTACCTTAGCCCACTCTATAGCGTCATCAACGACTGATTTGTATTCTGCAGCTTCTTCAGGCCGCATAGTAGCGACAAAGTTATGGGCAAATTGGCGTGTGATTTCTCTTGCATGTGTGATGGTCATGTCATTCACTCCAGTCGATAGGCCAGCCGCAGTTGCCACAGTATCGGTTTTCCTCCCAGTTTGTGCCATGAATTGCCGTAAATGAGCCGCAATGACTACAACAGTCTCTACCAAAAGTGTCTTTAAATGGTTTTGCTGGCTTTGGCCTCGGCATTTTATCGGCCACATAGTCTAGCACTTCACATGCGACGAAATATGTATCATTGTCTTTTGGGGCATCATGTCTCATGCTTTTGGCAATGTGGCGCAGATCGCTTCGTGAGATAAAATCAGTCATTGGCTCTGCTCTCCTCTCCCGCGATGTCCTCCAGCTTGACTGCCTCGCCATATTCAAGCGCCTGAAAAGAATCCATCGTGATTTCGTCAACGTATGGTGTACTTCCGTCCTCATTGACCTTTATCACTGTGATTCTTGGGTGTCCATCAGGCCGCATCGTCTTTGTCGCGGTAGTGTATCCCATCATGATAAGAGCTTTGGCGAGGGTAATGTCAGCGGCGGTCCAGCGTTGTCCCCTGAAATGCGGCCACGACGATGGAAATACGCAATTTGTCAAATAGCATGTGTGCTCAATTTTTGCATAAAAAAGACACTGTTCGCATTTTGTCCCGTGGCAATAGTCTTTGATTTTATTCGCGGCATCGCAAATTTCCTGCGGGCTATATGTATTATTCACAGCGGCAGGTCCCCCTTGTCAAAGTCTCGCTGGATGGCGTGTCCGGTTTCAGGCGGAACAGGCCGGTACTTGTTCATGTCAGCATAGCCCGGGATCATGCGTAGGCTTTGGCTGACCTCCAGCATCGTCTGTTCACGGTCTACGAAATGCCGGTCTGAGAAGTTCACGATGTCCTCGATGAAGTCTGCGATCATGTGTCTCATCTCCTCGCGGTAGTCTGCGGTGTTGCGGTTGATAAAATCAGTGTAGCGGTCGTTGTTGTTCATGGTGGTGTTCTCCTTGTGCGTAAATTATTTAATTTTTTGCTCCTACATGTGCCACTGGAGCATTGGAGTCATACTTTTTCAAGCTGCAGTTAGCGGTAATATTGCTAACCACATCAGCAAAGCTTTCCAGCGCGGAGTCCCGGTCTTTGCCGTGGGCGTCTGCAATCAGAACGATCTGGTGGATAGTGTTTGCGGTAAGCTGTGCCATTGCCAGGGTGTACGGACTGTATTCTTCGTAGTTCATGTGGCGGTCTCTCCTACTTTGTCAAACGGTAAACTTGTGGTCTATGTAATCGCTCATAGCGGCCTTTAGGACTGGAGTGTCAAAAAACGCGAAGCAGTTCTTACCAGGCCGCTTTTTGTTTTGCTCAATCCGGATCAGGTAGAAGCCCCGCATCATCAGGTAGCCCGCCATGCGCGGCGAGTAGATCATGATCACATCACGCTTGGCGCTGTCAGCTGCGGTGGCGGTCATAGTGGGTGTCTTGTCCATGGGTAAATTCCTTAATGTTTAATGGTATTTATTATTTTGGTGGGATTCCTTACGAAAATTGGTGGTCTACTAATTTACACGAACCACCTATTTTTGCAAATACCCCTAGTTTTTTAGCCATTGCAAATACCTGTATCGTTCAGCTTCGTTCTGAATTCCCTGCAAAGCAAAAGTTACAAACGGCACATCCGTGCAATGATTGTACAGCCACGATTCGAGGGCGAGTTCCTCAAAAATATCATTGTAGCAAGTATTGCGCCGATAATATTCGAGGTTTTCATCTTCGATTTCGTAGTCGAACTTTGCGCGGATTTCTTCCGCCGTATAGTTTTCGGCTTTTGCGGCAGCGTTCGCAAAGAACGGGATATTGCCTTCCTTCCAGTCAGAAAGCGGATAATCCTGGTCGCAGGAGTTCTGGAAATATATACTCAGCGGCCATTTCTCGCTTGCGCTTTCGGGCTGCATCATAATGATACCGAGCAGCTTGTGCTC